>ERZ1292633.11-Hain-H41-02um-R1-11-length-284017-cov-9_pt1 | contig 284017 bp, 282 predicted proteins | sample MGYA00564406_ERZ1292633 | MGnify/ENA primary metagenome ERZ1292633 (study PRJEB36523, sample SAMEA6512639) | groundwater metagenome | collected 2019-01-08 | study: AquaDiva: Metagenomics assemblies of 32 groundwater samples
GTTTATACATCCTGAAACCTTACCCTGTTCTGAGTGAAACATCTGGGTCAGACCCCTCCCGCACCCGTCAACTCCTTCATCGTGAACCTGAAGCCCTACGCGCAGCGCAAGACCACCCTCTCGATCTTGATGGTGGATGGGTCCTGGTCGATGGACAAGCACGGCAACGCCCCCGTGGTGGCCGTGAACAACTACCTCGACCAGCTCCGTGAGGACCGGAACACCAACCATCTCGTTGGGGTCGTGATCTTCAACGACGACTTCCGTGTCGCCATTCCGGTGACTCCGGTACACCAGGTGGGTCGGTACACCGGCTACCGTGCCTGTGGCAACACCCTGCTCTACCGTTCGGCGAAGCGGGTCCTGGAAGGCGTCGCGGACTCCTGGGATGGCCTGACCGAGCGTGAGCAGGCCAATCTGAGCTTCTACTTCACCATCATCAGCGACGGCGAGGACAACCGATCGCCCCGGAAAAACTACCCCGAAGCACTCGCGTCGTACGCGATTCGCGGTCGGCGTGATGGGTGGGTTCTCGCCTGCAACGGCCTCGGAATCAGCGGTCAGCTGCTGGCACAGGCGATGAGCTTCGACCCCGCGCTCGCCGAGACCTTCGACGCCAACGAGGCAGGGATCGAGCTCGCCACGCGCCGCGCCGGCGACTTGGCAACCCGTCGCCGCGCATTGTAGAGAGCGGATGTTCGGGTGACGGCCAGCGACACACAGCACGGACCGTCACTCGCATCGCGCTTCAACGGAAGCACGACACGCGAGTGGCGGTCTTCTGATTTACAAAATCTTCCCAACATCCCTCAACGAATGAATCACTTTCCATGCCTCAGCTTCGATCGGAGATCCGGTGAATGTGATTCCTTTTCCTGTGCGACGGAACATCTCAAGGTCGTTTTCGCCGTCGCCGATGCAGGCGCATTCGGACATTTTTATGCCGAGCAAGTCGCAGAATGCTTCGAGGTGTCGGGCCTTTGCAATTCTATCGTCACCATCGGTACTAATGCCTGACAGACGTCCGTTGTCGTCAAAGAGAAACGTGTTGTTCGCTTTTGCATATTTGATACCGAGTTCTTCCGCGATCCGATTCACAATGATATCGATCGATCCTGAAATCAGAACGATCTGATATCCCTTTTCTTGAAGATCTTTCACCGCCTCGCGAGCGCCGTCGGCATAACGATAATTCGAAAGCGCTCTCGTCACTCCGTCACGCGTCGCGTCGTCGTGTTCGAGATATTTCTCAAGCGTTTGTGCATTCCATTCCTCGTACGAAATTTTTCCTGTCTTGTATTCCGTGTAGAGTCGCTTGTCTTCTTCGGCCGAGATCCCAATCGCAATACTCAAATCAAACCAACTATTGTGGGAAATGAGCGTGAGATCAAGATCGAAACACACGAGTTTGATGTTGGAATCCATAATGCGATTATCGTATGCGAATATTATGATATTTACCACGGGTTCCTCATACAAATCGGACTCAAGGTATAGTATGAGCACGCATCACGCCTATGAAACGCATCGCACCACTTATTATTGCCCTCCTCGTCTTCCCACCGATTTCTCAAGCCGAAACGCTTATTGATCTCGTATTCCCTGTGGAAGGAGCTGCATCCTTCTCTGATGATTTTGATGATCAGCGCAGCGGGCATCTGCATCATGCAACCGATATCACCGCCGCGAAAATGACGCCGGTGCTTGCCGCAATGGCTGGCGAAGTTTCGTTTGCGCCAATGGAGGAACCAAGCTACGGCTACATGATCACTATCAACGGCGACGACGGGTACGAATACAACTACATCCATTTGAACAACGACACGCCGGGAAGCGACGATGGGGTCGGAGGAGCCGAACATGCGTACGCTCCTGGCATTGAACGCGGAGTTCATGTGAATCGCGGCGAACAGATTGCATGGGTTGGCGACAGCGGCAACGCAGAATCTGTTGGCGCGCATTTGCACTTTGAAATCTACGATGGCGACACCGCAATCAATCCGTATCCATCGCTCCTTGCGGCATACGGAAACGATGAATACGATTTCAATCCTGCGTTCGAATCGGCAAACGCAACGTCCATCGATATCGATCAAAATATTCTCGAAGCAACAGAACCTGTAAACTGCGTTGCGGGGTCGCTCATCCGCACGGAAGAATTCACCGCGGTCTATTACTGTGGTCGCGACGGCGGACGCTATGTTTTCCAAAACGAAAGCGCGTATTTTTCGTGGTTCACCGATTTCGAAGACGTCATGATCATTTCGTCAGACGCCATGGGGTCGATTCCGATTCGAGGAACCGTCACCTACAAGCCAGGAACATATTTAATAAAACTCCTCAGCGTTCCAAACGTCTACGCCGTTGCGGCAAACGGAACACTTCGTTGGGTTACGTCACCAACAATGGCGGCCTCACTCTACGGCGACGACTGGCCAAGCCTCGTCCGCGATCTCCCCGATGGCTTCTTCCCTGCGTATCATGTTGGAGAAGAGATTGCGCGGATATAAAGAACCGCCACAGTATTGCGGCGGTTCTTTCATCGGGACCAGGAAATCTTTTACCGTTTCTCAAGCAATCCAGCGTAGCGCGCTCGCTGTTGGTAAAGGAAGTAGATGTTCAATACGAGCAACGCGTCGGCCATGATGGCGCCCGCAGTGAATAAACCGCCATCAAGGAAAAGATGGAAACCGACGATGTTTACTGTGAGTGGAAGCAGGAGCAACGCGGCGAGTGCTACGCGTTTTGTCCAAAGAAGTACAGCAACAGCGGCAAAGACGATCGCCATCACCACCATAATGTATTGCGCGTCCATGATGGCCTGAATGAATGCGAATGACCGCTGAGAGGTATACAGATCCGCAGTAGGTTCCGGAAAAATACCCAGCACCCCCGCGATTGGCATAACAGTAATCAGTGTCAGTATTGCCTTCAGTACACCATCGCGAATGTTTTTCATAGTTGAGATGTAAAAGAATTATTCTTATAACGCGTACAGTTCCTTTGCATATGTAGCCAAGCCCGGCATCATTGTACGATCGAACATATCGGAAAGCATTTGTGGTGGAAGAGATTCACTGTACGTTGCACCCACAATACCATTGTTCAATCGAACCCACGGACTTGTTCCTGCAATGGCAGCGTTCACCATGCGCACGGCAGAAAGTATATCTGGTTGCGCGTGATCTTTTTGCGATTGAATACGAAGATATGGAACGGTCAGTTGATCAATAAAATTTATCGCTTCCCGTTCGCTCCAAAATGCTTCGTTTGTACAACCCTTGTCCTTTAAGTGCCCCGTATCACTTGCGTCGCATCCACCGGTGTCGTTGCGATCCATCGGCCCTTCCCAATCCACAAGGAACGCAACAGGAATATCGGTATGTCGCGCCAACGCTCCCGTTGCCATTGTTACACCATACGAAAAACTGAAAAGCCCAACTTGCTGGCCGGACTGCTGTTCTGATGCAAAACGAATCACGGCGTCTAGGCCGTCTTGTCCAAGGAATCCGTTGTCGTCTTCGACTCCTTCACTCTTGCCGCGCCCTTCAGGATCGAACACATAGACTGCGAATCCTTCGTCCGCCATCTGCTGTGGATCCCGTTGACGTGCTGCAGAAAAACTGTCGCTCGATTCTGTAGATCCTGGAACAAACACCAACGGACGAAGCGACGTATCGCCCATCGATGCTTTAGGGTACGTCACCGCAACATACAGCTTGCTTCCGGTTGATGGATTTGTGACGAAGTACGTATTCGCCGACGATCCAGGTACGCTCGTCACCGCAGATGTTGTAGTTTTCGCGACTGAAGAATCGGTTTCGTTAAATGCCTTGTACGCTTTATACGCATCGAGCTGTGTGGCAAAGATGATGGTGCCGTCGTCGGCAAATGGCTTGAGCGCTTCCAAAAACTTTCGCATCAACGGCTCACCTTCCTTGGTCAGCAATTCCAAAGGAATATGCACATTAATCCGCGCTACTTTACTTCTGTCGCGGATCGCATCGGCTTCTTGAATATTTTTCACCACCGCATCGATGTCTGCTTGGTCGAATATGCAATCAGGATTACACGTGCTTCTGCCTTCAGCAATTGATCTCAGTTCTCCAATTTCTCCACCCATAATCGTAAGTACACCATCATCGTCTGGAACCAAGTCCGTGGAATCTTTCAAGTCGTACATGTACAGTCGATCCGCAAAGCTTGGTGGAATACTGTCGTGATACACCACGTTACGAATATACGCGTCGGTAAATCCTTGCGGACGATTCTCCATTGGCATCGAAAGATACCCAAGCGCTGTAAGCCCATCAAGATATTTGAAACCTCCTTTTGCCGCCGCATCCACCCAACCGTCGTAGGCAAACCCACCAGAGACGCCTTGATTGTGTTCTTCGCCAACTAACACATCAACTGCGGCTTTCGCTTTTGCAAACCCTGCAGCATACGTTTCTGGAGTAAACGAATCGTCGTCCACGTGGAATCCTGCATGCGTACCAACACCGTGCCCTCGATCAACAACTTCCTCCATCACATTCACTCCCCACTTCACATTTGCGCTTGCGAATGGTTCAGCGCTTTCGATGGTGAGTTTTGCACCGAATGTGTCGAACAGATCCATTGCTGCGCGAATCTGTGCCACGTGTTTTGTAAATAATGGCTTAATCGTGTCGTCCTCCCAATCCTCTTCCATGTGCGTCATGGTGGTGAAATACAACGGAGCATCGGTACGTGCAGGAGGAAGAGATTGTTGCGCGCCAACACCAGAAGAAATTCCAGTCTGCGGAGCAATTAATGAAACGCGATCAAGAAAGAAAAAAACGCTCCCCACACCAAGGGCCAATATTCCTGTAATACAAAGAAGAGCAATGTATTTTGTTTGCATAGAGTTGAACGTGATTATACAACCATCATAACAAAACACATCCCTCAAGAAAAAGAAACACCCGCCATGAAGCGCGTGCTTCTTGGCGGGCCGTTGTGACTACTGCGCGTACTCGACCCTGGCGTCCTCGACGATCGACCATGCGGTCGAAAGTCCCTTCAGCCGGCTCGACGAGTCGGACCACTGACCGTAGCCGGCCAGGATGACGAGTACACGCCCTTCGTCGACCTGCACGGCCGACCGGATCACGCTTGCTCCGTCGGGGTACGACTCCGAGGCTCCCGAGGCGACGGTCGCCTCGTACAGACCGCCGGTCCACTCCCCGATCGCGAACGGAGCAATCTCGCCCGTTTCGTATCCGGTAGCGATGTCGGCAGAGTGCAATCGGGCGAGAATTTCACTCGCCGACGACGGATCTTCCGTACCGATGACGGCGATCTCGCTCTCGCCGCCCCGGACGACGTTATCGCCCGGAGTCACGTCGCCGAGGGAAACCGCAGCGAAGAAGATGTTCTCTCCCCCACCGGGCTCAATCCCCTGGACTGCTCCAAGAGACCAGGTCTCGCTCGGCAGACACGAGACGAGCTCGCGCTGCGGATCGAGGTAGAGCGGAACCGCGATCGGGAACTCGCAGATCTCGGCGCTGTCGCCGGTGTCGTCGATCTCGCCCGTGTCCGTCGTCATCTCGCTCCCCGTCTCGACGTCGGGATCCTCGAAGGGAGCGAGCGCGTCGGAGTCGGAATTGAGCTCGATGCTGGGGAACACACAAGCCATGAGAAGGAACATGGAAACCTCCGCGCTTTTGGCGCAGTGTGATGTTGCATTTTCACTATAGCACAAAAAATGGTTTTCGTCAACCAAAAGATACGAAAGAACCAATAAAATATAGTGTTTATTTATTTATCATTCTTGACTTTTTTTCCCAATTTGATACACTCCCGCCGCCTGACATCCGTTAGGCTCTACACAGTGCTGGAGTTCACCCATGCGTTCGAGTTTTTTCAATCTTCTTCTGCTGATCGGTCCGATCGTCACCAGCGGCTGCTTCGGAGGCGGAGGCCCCAACAAGTACACCGATGTGGAGCCGTGCGACGGCGCCAACATCATCAACGGCACGTGGATGACGGAAACCCCGGTGGGGGTGGTGTACGACGGCAACGCGTACGGCGACAGCATCACCGGGTGTCAGTCCACGGAGTACGACTTCGCCATCGCCATCGGTGGCAACCGCAACCCCACGGGGAGCGGTGAGACGGTCTGGGGAGGACTGGTCCAGACCGGTACGGTGCAGAGCCGGGACTGGGTGCACGACGGCGGGTGGAACACGAGCAGCGCAGACGACTTCGCCGGCTTCACGGACACGGACGACACGCTGCATGCGGGCTACGTCCAGGTCACCTGCTACGCCGAATCCGACGGGCGGCACTTCGCCTGCGGCACCCACAACGACTACATCGTGGACCAACACAACTTCGAGTTCACGGTGGACGAAGCCGATCCGAACAAGGCAACGATCAACCTGTACAGCGCCGGCCGTGTGTTCATGGGCGACATCAGCGGAACCGCGGAGAGCGATTTCGACTGCAAGGGCGCGAACGCCGAAGCGGACGAAATCACGATGGTCCGTGTGGAGCCCACGAGCACGTTCGACGATCAGTTCTGGTTGGCGGACGACGAGAACGTGGAGTGCACCTCCGAGGCGGAGGCTTCGGAATCGGAGGCGGACAAGCACTACAAGCACAACAACCACACGGTGTTGTGGTGGGCACAGTTCGTCTACAACTGGTGGGACGCCCACAAGGCAGAGACCAACCAGCAGCAGAAGGCGGCGGCGGTCACAGTGATCAACCAGAACGTGGAGCAGGCGTACCGTACGGTTGCGCTCAACTTCGTCTACGACGTGCTGAACAACTACCACAACGGGGGGAATTGCTACCTGACCATCACGGAAGAGTGTACCGTGCGGGCGTTGATCGACCGCACCTACCTGACCATCCACAACGGCAACTTCACCTTCGGCACCCTCACCGGTCCGCAGCGCCGCACGGTCGACAGCGCCGCCTGGGACTTCGGCCTGATGTTCGTGGCCTGGGACGAAGCGCACAACCAGTGACACCACGGGAGCCGGCCGCACAGGCCGGCTCCTTTCCTTTTCTCATGTGCAAAAGCGCTTGATCCCCTTTGCTTCTCATGCTATTCTCCCCCCGCTTGATTCTGAAGGAATTCAGAGTTGATTCGATCAGAATCTCTTGATCGAAAGAAAAATGAACGTCCCCGTTTGCACCAAGTTTCAGCACACAAGGAGTGAAGTTCGCGAGGCGTACGTCACAGTATGGTGAACGAATTCGCAGCGAACAAGCCGAAACTTGGCCAAACGGGGACGTTCATTCCGAGGTAGCTCAGCGGTAGAGCAGAAGACTGTTAATCTTTTGGTCCTGGGTTCGAATCCCAGCCTCGGAGCCATGTAGAACCGACCATTGCAAAACGGTCGGTTTTACATTTAGTAGCAGGCGTTTTCGTCGGTTCTAACCTTCTATACTCCATTTCAAGTGCAGGATAGCTTTCGATGATTGGTTTGAACCAAAAATGTGGCTGAATGCTAAGTTTTCCATCCAAAATTGTCGGGTTCGAACCTAACGCCATCATGATCTCCTTTTTCTTGTGAACATCACCTTTCAGGAATGCGCTGTGAGCGTAGGTAGCAAAATCAAAGACTTGTTCAGTCAGTTCTAACCAATTTTCAGCCCGAGAATCCAATCGAGCTATTTCTGAGGCTATTTTCTGCATCTCCCCCTTGAGTCTGTCTCGCTCCTTGATATAGCCCTCATCATCAATAAGATCCCGAACACGCATCCCTGTAAGGTTATCAATCTGCGCCTGTGTTGAAGTATGAGTTTTTATCAGAGATTCGTAGACCGACGATCGGGTAGTGACTTCTTTTTCATGCTCCTTTCCCAAACACTCCAAAGCCCAAGATCGGAACTCTGGCATGATGGTGAGCTTCGAAAGCTCGCGTTCAACTTGTTCAGTCAAAACATCTTCCGTGATACAGGTACGTTGAGAACATGAAATGTCTTTCCGTTTCCGCGTGCAGTGATAATAGGTATAGCTTTTGAGCGTTTGCGTGCTTTTGATGTGTTTTGTTTTGGTTTCTGCCGTGTAGAGACATCCGCACTCTGCACAACGAATGAAACCCGTGAAAGCGAACTCACGTGTTTGTGGGCGTGCCTTGCCATGTTTACCGAGTAAGCGTTGGACATGATCGAATTCCTCTTGGGAAATCATGAGATCGTGACTGCCTTTGTGCCATTGCTTTTGATACGAAATAACTCCTGTATAGAATCTATTATTAAAAGTTCTGTAGATTCCGCTTTCAGAAAGAGGGTTGCCGCCAATATGCCGCATCTTCCGGGTTCGGAAACCCCATTCGTTATTTGCTATGTCCGCGATCTTCGATGCGGAATATGCTCCGGTGAGCATCAAGTCCCACATCTTGCGAATAAGCGGAAACCGTTCTGGGTCTTTAACGATGATTCCACGTCCCTCATCGTCTTTAGCATTGAGATAGCCCAATGGAGCCATATTCGGCATCCAGCCCTTCTCAACGCGGCCCTGCATGCCACGCATCGTGTTCTTACGAAGATCAAGAATGAATTGATTCGCTACACCGCCCTCCATGCTCAGGATGAGGGCATTATCGTCTGGCCTGTATTCTCGATCAATTGTCCGAATAGAATGGATGACGCCCTTCTGGAGCATCCACTGGAGCGTCCCGCTATCAACCGGGTTCCGGGAAAGGCGGTTAATTTGCCAGCAAAGAATTCCTTCCGCTTCGCCTTTCTCGATACGTTCGAGCATCTCCGAAAATAGTGGGCGGTTGTTTGGTTGCTTGGCAGACTTCGCTTCTTCGTAGATCTCAACGATCTCCAACTTCATTTGAGCGGCAAGAATCTTGAGGCGATCAATTTGATCTTCAATGCTTTGCACCTGTCTTTCGGTGCTCTCGCTTGATTTTCTGGCGTAGAGAAAGAATTTCATATCCGGTGTTTTGATGCGCAGATCGATTCGGCTAACCCCCTTTGTTTTAATCGTCGGGCCAGCTCTTTTTGGAGTCGCCTTGTGAGACGTCCTCTCCAGTATTTTACACGAGGAAGCGGGGAGCTTAACGATTTGGAGCGCAAGTATTGACTCATCGCGGCCCATTTTTCTGCATGGTTTTCCTGTTGACTCTCGTAAGAGAGATTATGGCAATTACGACAGCCAAAAATGCCTTCTTTCAGATATAGGACTCCACATCGTCGAGCACAGATACTTCCGCTAATTTTGATAGGACAGAGGAACCAGAATCTCCTTCCGCCGAAATGACAATCAGTAGCCTCCACAGAGATGGTGTAGTCAAAGTCCTTCTGCGCTCCATCTCTGAAAGTCATTTCGTAAATGCAACGTGTAAATGCATTCTCGGCGTTAATAATAATTCGAATTCTTCCTATTATTTCGTTGTTCTTTCTCCAATCTAAGATCCCTTCTTTCTGATAAGGTGCAAAGAATCCATATTTGAGAAGCGAAGATACGGATAGTTGATTGAGACTTTCGCACGTGTCTTTTGCCATATTTTTCTGACTCACATCGAAATCAATAGAACCTCGGCTATAGATTGTTTCTCTAGCTCGTATAGAATCCCAGTCCGTGACCCCCGTCTTTAGCTTCCATTGCTTTACCTTCGCTTCCATTCCCTTGGTCGGGCTTGCCGTACTTCGGGGTTATCCCCTGGCTAACAAGAAAGTCGTAATATTGGCTAGGCTTAGCCTTGCGCTTGTCCAGTGTTTGCATCTCGCGCGATTTCACTACGTATCCAGCGGGACCGATTTGAGATTCTCCCGTAATAATTAGGCTCTCTTTACGTAACTCATCAAGCATTTTTTCCACCTTACTTACCCCAAATCTTTGGCTATAGAAAGCAACTCGTTTCCAGTATTTTGCATCAGATCGAAAACAGCCCTCATCATCCGTATGCGCAATCAGGGCAAAGTAGAGTACTTTTGCCGGCATTGAAAGCCGATCAAAATCGTCATCTTGCCAGATGTCTCTGCGAATCATCCTTCGTTCTGCCATATGTATTGATGTTAATTTTTTTGATTTCTAATATTTTCTAAGTCACCTTTTGTGATTGGTACGTAAACTGCCTTCATCATGCTGAGCAGAGCGATCGCTTTCTCCAGAGCTTCTGAGACATTCAAATCGATACCGAAGTGATTTCGATAAAGATTTTGAAAGCTAGAGATTTGTTCTGGAGACAGCTCCACAACGTTTAGGAGTAGAGTCTGCTTTTGATCAGCCGATGAGCGTTGAAGAACGCTTTTGGCTCAACGAGTAATTCGTCTTGCCAGTAGAGTTCGATAATCTTTTTCAATTGATCGGTGTCTTTGAAACAAAATGACGCCTGACGATCATCAAGCCACTTGAGGGAGGTAATTCCGTGCCCCAGGCACTGCAAGGTGTTCGCTAGGCACATATCTTGTGTTGCGAATTGTTTATTCATAGATAATTAAAAAGGAGACATCGCCACTTTAGCGGGATGTCTCCTTGGATTGACGACAGCATTTGGTTCACCTTATGTCTTCTAGCCTTTGTTTTTTTCTCAGAATTCTGCGTATCTCCTTCATTTCGTTTGGGTTACCTTCTAAATTTGGAGAAATTTCGTCGCAGATATCAAGTCCTTTTTTACCTTCGTAACTTCCTTTGAGAACAGTCAGGTCCTCTTTCAGATTTCTTTTTTTACCAACTTGTCTACGGACAGAATTTGGGTATTTTTTAAAGAAAGCATCGATTTCATTTTTTAAACTCTTGATGTCCTTTTTTGTTAGGGGTCCATGCACGTTTATCGCTAACCCATTTCGAAGCGGAAATCGAGGACGAACCGAATAATTTTTAGGCTCCTTCACGTAGTGTTTCTTTACTGAAGGAAGATTTAGAAGCACTGAGTAATTCGAGGAGCTGGATATTTCTTTCATCTCTTCACAAAGGATGAAAAAAGCTACTAGCTCTCTGTAGTTTTCGGGGAAGCTGAGGATTTTAGTAATTTCGATGGCTCTATGTGATAGATAAATTTCCGGAAGTTCGTGCAAATGTTCTCTCATTGATTGTTCGCATTTTTCACTTGTATCGATCTCTGGTGTATCAAGCTCCATCATTCGTACCTCCGTTCTCCCGTGAGCATCGTCCTTAAATTTGCGAAGAGTTTCCTCTGATACGAATCCATTCTTTGGGATCTGTAAAAACTTACGGGCTGATAGCACGAGGCTATAGGCCTTTCTATTTTGAAGAATTTTTAGTCGTAAGGAATCGTAGATTTTACTCTTTGGAGGGAAGTAGTCATTTTGAAGCATATTCATTTTAATCTGCAGCTATTTTAACTTTTTTAGAGTCATTTGGCATTTTGAGGCAAAAAAGTCTATTATGTACGTGTTCTAAAAACTTAAAGCCTAACCCTCTCGGATCTCGGGAGGCATGGCGCAAATCCATCCCTGACACTGAACCCTCCGTTCAGCGACCAGGGATGGTCGTACCTCGAAAGGGGTGCGTGTGGCCGAAAGGCCGCTAGCTAGCGGGGGGCTTTGTGTACCCGCTAGCGCATAGGCTAACCATCCCTCCTATGTTGCTTTATCTATTTTTAGGTCTTATTTCGGTATTGTTAGCAATTCTGTTGATCGGACTGTTTGTTAACGAAGATCTATCAAGAAAGTTATTAGCCTGGCTGTTTAAAGGTTCATTAATCGCTATCGTCGTTTTCTTGTTATCATGGATCGTCGTTATATTTGGTGGTTATTTACAATATAGTAATCAAGTCAAAAACTTTTCCGTTATCTTAGCCGTTTTTACCTTGGCTACACTCCTAATCTTTTTCACGAAGAGTAGAAATAAAAACTCAGTCGAAAGTGAAGATTTTCGAAGAAAGAGAGCGGCTAAGACCGATGGATTTATCAAAATTTATTTGTCTATCGTTGTGATTGCGGTCCTTGGACCTTCTCTTTTTGTAATTGGCTTATTTATTGCGTCTCTCTTAGCTCGATGATCTATATCCTTGGTTCCGGTGACTAGTGGTTTTGGCTGGATAGGATTATTGGGCCAAAGATGCTAAATTACACCGCATCTCATTCATGCTGAATAAACATGGTTTATATAAAAAAGCTCAGAGTATTCTTCGAAAGATTCATAAAGAAAGATGGGTCGCTTTTGTCTATCATAAAGTCCGAAATTAAAACCAGTAAACAACTCGCCTTCTTTCGTACAGGCCCTCCGATCTGGATGCCATCTGTTGGATCAACGGCGAAGATTTTTGCCCTAATGCTGCCGCTATGGCTAGCATCCAATGCTGGCTACTTGATTAATTCATACGTCAAACCGTTGCACCGCTTTTTATTAGAAATCTCATACTACGGAGACGTTTTTGCACCCATTCTAAGAAATATATACAAATTTCTATCCTTTGATATTCCAGATTTTCCGCCGGGCATCGATTTAGTTGCGATACATACTGGAATTGGCGCCGTATTAGTCGGCTTGGCGTTTTTCGTGGCCGGAAGTCTTAGTGATAAAGATGAGCCGGAAAAAGGTCGAGTGCTTTTATATAGGAGCTATTTCTTTCCTCTTCTAACGAGCGAAGTGTTTGCGTTCTTTTTCTTTTTCCGTGAACCAAACATTATCGCGATAGTTCCGCTATTGGGCATTGCTTTTGGAACGGTCTTATCCCTCGGTCGAGTGATCGATGTACTTGTTCATAGCCACAAGTTAGAAGAGGCAAAAAAAGAACTACTCATCAGCGTCACCAAAAAAGCATTCGTTCAAATACTTGATCGAGAAATACAGAAAAGAATTTGGTCAAACAATCTTTATAAACACTACGAGAAAAGTGAGGTCTTGCAGTTTAGTCCTTTTGGATTTTGGGGGAGAGACGACGTAGTAAAGATTGAAGCACCAAAAACTGGAGTTATTAAATTACGCTTCAAGGAACTTGAAAAGTTAAATGCTGAGTTGAGTCGTGCGGTACAAACAGTAAATACAAGTTCAGACTTCCAGACTACAACAAAAAGTAATATTGAAACAAGAAAAATACCGTTTTCTTTCATCTGTAAGTCAATGCACGATAAGGTCGATGCCGGCGATTCCCTTATTGAGATAGATAAAATAGTTGTTGAACGAATCGACCTTAAAAAAATAAGGAGAATCGCTCTAAATCTTTTTAAGATTGAAAGAGACATGATAGAGCCGGAAGCAAGAACGGAAATCGCACAGCTCAAAGATCGATGTTTATCGGCTATCGAACATAATCGTACCGGAGAGTTAGAAAAGATCATCCGCCTCTATACTGAATTAGTTGGTGAGTTTTTTGAGTACTTTACTGAATATGGCGGCGGTTTCTCTAGCGAGCAAGCAGAAAAAGAGAGGGGCTCACTCACTCAAAAACTAAAACCGCTTGATTGGCTTTCCAAAGACATTTGGGAAATATTTAGAAAGGGTATCGAGTCTGAAGATGTAAATGTTATCCGCGATGTTGCTTTTCTTCCTATCCTACTCGCTCAAAAAGCCATTGAAAAAAGGGATCATCTGATTTTTCAGGAGTTCATTCATTTTCCAAGCGCATTATATGAACGCGCATTTGAGTTGGATAAAGAGGGTAAGGCAAGAATTTCAAAGATCATGTTTGATAGAACATGGCGGTACCTAAAGGAGCTTGTTGATTTTCATCTCGAGCCAAAGTTAAGACATGAGGATTACCCAATAGACGATTTTAAACATTACGCGGTTCATGTCCTAAAAGTATTTCAGAATTTACTAAAATCCTCTTTTGATAAGAGTGATCTGCCAAATTTTGAAAAGTTTCTCGAGACAGCGAACGAGCTATTTGATCAAGCAGAAAGACTGCATCTCGATGAAGAGGATCCTAAATCGGCAGCGTATGAATATATAGATACAAAGAGACAGGAGATGTTTTTTGGAATTGCTGCATGGATTTTGTTTACAATGAAATCGAGTACCACAACATCTGAGGCATTACCGTTCCTAAATGCAGTTCAAGGTAAGCTACCAAATAAATTAGAAGATTTAACCGGGGTATTTTTGCGGGTACACAGTTTTGAATCTGAAGATTTTTGGGGATGGTCATGGTGGGAATCGGCACCAGAAGGAAGGGTTCATGCAATCAGGATTCTTGAAAAACTGGAACAGTTTTTTGTGGTTAGAGCGTTGTCTCTGCTGAGATCTAAAACGGATGATGAATTAAGTAAAATAAAACTTCCACATAACCGTGACTTAGCTTTTCTCGCTGAAGGAACACGGGACGTGATGGGTATTATTTCGGATATCGAAAATCATAACGATAATTGGAGGTTTATACTTGATCCTCAGTCGATGACAAAATGCTCTGCTCTACGCGAGCTTCTTCAAGAAGCGCATGAAAACCAAGAGAAAGAAGACATAGAAAGAAAGCGTCTGACGAGAATATCAGAATCAGTAGTGCAGAAATTTAAAGAAAATCTGATAACGGATTATAAGGGATCAAATTTGCTTAAGACGATACTTGATGGGAATGGATGCGTTGTTGACCGCTCTTATAAGCCTTACCACGGTGCAAGTAAAAAATTTGGTGTAAACACACTCTTCGATAAGGCTGCATTTTTTGGCGATGATGTAAGTTGGCATGTTCACTTCATGGGAATCGATGATGCGTTTGGCTTTGGACAGACGATGTCGAAAGGAGAAAATGAAAAAGTCTTAGAAGAGATAGAAAAGAAATCTACTTTCCTTACCGGAGAAAAGTTCATGGAGGCTTTTCTGAAGATTAAACCTTCAAACGCTATTATTCTCGCAACCAACCATGCTGTATGGAACTTCTTTGAAAGAAATAGCTCTTGGTATTTACCGAAATGGCATAAGGATTTTCCACACAATACAGATTCAAAGGCCGAGGGAGTCCTGCGGTATAAAAAGTATTTTGTTCCCGTCTATCAGATTTTGACATCAACCGCCGAAGTGTCGAAAATATATATTCTGGATAAAACAAAAATCGGAAAGTACATTCAGCTATCACCATTAGACAAAGACGAATCAATGGATCTTCAAAAAGATATTTTCCTGATGGATATACAGGAGTTTTTGGAAGGATCAGCAGCTCTTAATAAAATGCTGGCAAAACCTCCAGCGTGGTTGTCGGAAATTGGCAATAAAGAAAAACAAATCAAATATCTACAAGAAAGAGTTTTGATTCACATCTTTGAAAGATTCGAATTTTCACTCAGCGAAAACTTTGTTGGATTTGTGATTGAGGCCAGTGAACGACACCACGCTTCCTGAAAGAGGTCGGTAGCCATTGATGTAATTACTCAAAATAATCGTCATACCTCACAAGTTAAAGGAATATTGACGCAGTTGTTGGCTTCCTGAATGCCGCGTATAACCCGTTCAACAACGCTACGCCATGTGGAACCGACTGATCTAAAATGGTCGGTTTTGCATTTAGTATCAAGCCTTTTCTTTGATTCTAGCGTTCGGTATTTCTTTTTTCCGTATTTCAATCTCCATTGACCAAAATCACTTTTTCTGTCACTTTTACTCCTTCTTGCTCGCCAATCCCGGCTAGCAGGAAACTACTTCTTTGGAGGATAGGATGCCTGGTGCAATGAACGCACGCGAGCTCTCCTCCGGGATGCTGCGTGAACGATTCGGGGACCTTCGCTTCGAAGTGCTCTTCCAAGACGTCAAGAACGGGATCCGTGTGAGCTGTATCCGTCGTGGTGTCGACGATTCCCCGTTGGCGTGTAGTGTCGTGCGCTTCACTCCTTCGGGGGTGGTGGCGCTCGGTGCATATCACGATCGGATCCTTCAAGGAGCGCTCATCGGCGAAACCATCGCGGGATCGGGCAAGAGATACCGTCGATCAGTCTCGGCTAACAAGGCCATTCCAACGACGTACGCTACGAAATTCCTGTTCGGCGTAGAGGCGACTCGTCTCCGGTCCAGGATCGTGGAATACACCGTTGACGGACTGCTGTACTGTCGCATTCGGGAGATGTACAACCCATGCCTGTTTCCCGTGGGGCGTTGTAAGACGGCCGAACTGGAAACGGATGCATCAGTGGCATTCATCATCGCTCCGTTGCGACCTGCAGACGGCGACGACTACCTCCGTCTTGCTCATGGCTTCCTGCAGAAGGACATGCACGTCGGCATCAAAGATCAGGAAGAATTCGTTCTCGCAACACGCGGGACGTTGAACCTCCTTCTCGATGATCCGAATACACATCTCTTCGTGGCGGCAAACGCCGAGCGGGTCTGCGGCTACGTAGCACTCAACATCCATCCCGCTCTGCATTTGAACGGGTTGGAATGCGTGATCCGGGAGCTGTACGTCTCGAACAACTCCCGTCGACGTGGTCTGGCCTCGGCCCTCGTAACGTACGTGAAGCAATTCGCGCATCGACGTGGGTGCAAGCGGCTGTCGCTGGCGACGAACTGGGCGGACGATGTTCAGCGGAACTTCTACGAGGCAAACGGCTTCGAGCGGCGCTGCGACTTCGCAACGAAACCTTTGTGACGAGCTGCGAGTAGGTGCCTACGGGTCCTACTCGTTTCGTTATAAAGTGGTAATATTTTGAGACGTATGATCCTGCTTATTGATAACTACGATTCTTTTACCTACAACCTCTTTCAGCTTCTTTCATCGCTGGGAGCAGAAGTCATCGTAAAGACTCACGACGAAATTTCTGTTGAAGACGTTGGAAGACTTCGTCCTTCGCGTATTGTTATTTCTCCCGGACCAAAACGCCCTGAAGATGCAGGAATTTCGATGGAGGTGATTCGAAGATACTATAAGGAAGTACCGATACTAGGAGTGTGTCTTGGTCATCAGGCAATAGGTCAGGTATTCGGTGTTCAGGTTGTTCATGCCAAGACCCTCATGCATGGAAAGACTTCGTTGATTACTCATGACGGACAAGGAATGTTTGCGGGAATCCCAAATCCGTTTGCTGTCGCGCGGTATCACTCGCTTGCGCTTGAAGCGTGCCCAAAAGATTTTATTGTTCGTGCTCAGACGGACGACGGTGAAATCATGGCGATCCAACACGACACATTCCCACTCTATGGCATTCAATTCCATCCGGAGTCGTTCATGACGGAACATGGAAGTACTTTGTTGAAAAACTTTTTGGCTACACTATGATTTCTACAAGGTTGGATGGGGTTTCTTTTTCAAATATTTGGCAGAGACTTTCATCCGATGAACGAAGTCTTTGTTGTACTCAAGGGTATGGCGAGGAACGATGGGAAACATCACTAGCATGGAACCCCGTATCACAATTTGTATTGGCAGCAGGAGAAGATCCAGACGAATTGACCAAATATCTCAATCTTCAGCAGCACGACGAACGAAGGACATTCGGCTTTTTATCATACGATATTAGCTATGCGCTTTTTCGTATTACCCCACATGCGAAGAAAGATTTGGCCTTGCCTGATGCATGTTTTTTCTCTTTTGATTCTTACACCACTTTTGCGGATGACGGTGTGACGTTATGGGCTACGGATAAGGAACGTCTCAGTCTTTTTGAAAGAGAGGTGCGAGGAATTCTGGATCGTTCTGAGCGGAATGTAGGCGTTTACAAAGATGAGACCCCACATGAGCTAGAGCCAAATACATCTGCTGGAGAATACGGCCGGAGCTATCAAAAGATTAAAGATTATATTTTTGAAGGAGACATCTATCAGATCAATTTAACTCATCGTCTAAAAGGAATAACGAAAAAGTTCGCCCGAGATCTTTTTCTCGATGTATGTGCGAAGAACCAGGTCGGTTTCTTGGCGTATTTTGAAGGCGATGGGTTCGAATTGCTCAGCGCATCGCCAGAAAAGTTTATTGAAATTTCCGTGAAGCGAGAAATTGAAACATTTCCTATCAAGGGAACACGACCACGTGGAAGAACATCCGAAGAAGATGAGCAAATGAGAAAGGAACTTCTTGCCTCAGAAAAGGAAGCTGCAGAATTAAATATGATCACCGATCTTCTTCGTAATGACTTGGGGAAGATCTGTAAAGTGGGATCTGTAAAAGTGGCTTCGACTCGTGTGGCCCATGCCTTTGCGACGGTTTGGCATACGGTGTCCCACGTTCACGGCGTACTTAAAGAAGATATGAGTTCCGCTTCTGCACTTCTTGCACTGTTTCCGGGGGGATCAATCACGGGCTGTCCAAAAAAACGAGCCATGGAAATAATCGACGAACTTGAACCGACTCGTCGCGGACCATATACAGGCTGTATCGGGTTTATTGATCCCAACGGACATGCGGAATTCAATATCGCGATTCGAACCTTTATAAAGCAAGGTGAAAATGTCTTTCTTCAGGTTGGTGGAGGCATCGTTGCAGATTCTTCTGAAAAGGCCGAATATCAAGAAACTTTCGACAAGGCACGATCGTTTTTCGGGATACTCTAAAAAGATCTACGGAGAAACCAGAAGGCCGTCACTCTCGTGTCGGAATTGTGGGCTCCTTCTCAGAACTCTACATCAAGGTTGAGGCATGAGTTTCGGAATACTAATATAACCTTCATACTCTTCCAGGGCAGTTCTAACTCGTTCCACAACGCGGAGCCATAAAAATCTCTAGCAATTCGCTAGGGATTTTTATATATTTTTTGATTACCCCAAATAGGGGTCGAACTGATATAATCAGATCATTATGGAAAAAACTCTGTTTCATGAACGTTTTGAGCGTTTTGTTAAATCCGCATTTGAACGTGCTCCTGATATAACTGTAGAAGGGGTGCAAGAACCCCTCTTAGATTTTGACGAGGCTGTTCCAGTTGCGCTAAAATTACGTGAATACTCACTACAGCTTATAAACGGTTTCGATAATCTCTACCGAAGAGAAGTCGAGACTATTGGCGCGGAAGATATTCGCTATGAAACAATCGCCAATGACACAATTCAAGACTTTGGTGAGTGGCTCACAAGAAACTTCAACCTAGAGGGTGAAGCGGTGACGGATATGGAAACGTTTTGTCATTTCCTTTCCGCGGAACTCATCGGTGAATTTGCCCGAGAAGTTCGTGAAGCAAAAAGTGCCGAGGAACGTGGTTTTGAAGGTAGTGTCACGCCGTTTAGGAAGAAATAGCGACCAACTGCACTTTTTTCAGTTTCTCCATGCTGGCCTTGACCCCAGCGTAGATACTTCCCAGTTCGGTAAAAAGGTATCCTGGGGAGCCATAAAAACACGACGTGTAAGCGTCGTGTTTTTATTGGCGGGGCGGCAGTGAACAGGTGGCCATTCCCGCATAGAACACCCAAGGACCGGACGGTATCCGGCCGTCTGTGCGATGCGATATACTTCGGATGTGTTTTTAGAATACCCCATTCCCTGGCTCGACGTTGTAGGATTATTTGTATTCCTCTCCGGTTTTGTTATTGGGTTAGGAGCGGTAACGGTAATAGATCTTCACGGCTTTCTTGGGCGCACGTCATCGTACTGGACCGAAGCCACCACCAGAACACATAAGGTCACAAAACCAATGATTTGGATTGGCATTGTTCTAGCCATTGTCGGCGGCTTCATTTTTTATCGCGCACACGACTTTTCCGGCATTCCACTCATTCATGCCAGTATCGCGCTCGCCCTCATTATCAACGGCTATTTTCTCTCGTTCAGCGTCAGTCCGTTTTTGCTGAAACGCGAGAAAGCCGGCCGGTCAGCAGAGCTGTTGCCAGTCGCTTGGCAGAAGAAAATTATGGTAAGCCTTATTGTTTCCGATGTTGGCTGGTGGGGCGGTCTATTCTTGTTAGTCATCTACCTCGTGAGTCGGTAAATCCATTTCCTTATACTCTCCGAATATGCCGAAACATCGTCATGGATCGTTTAAACACATTATACGGGGACTGCTAAAGGTTGCAGGAGTCGTTTTGATCTGGCGCGGCATTTGGCACGGACTCGATGCGCTCGACGTCATGATTTTTGGCGGAAGCCACGGATGGACCGCTATGGGCGGCGCAGTAATCGGGTTCCTCATCCTCTACCTTCCAGATCACGATATCCGCGAAGTCCTGCCTTAAACGCGAAGTGGATCCTACTGAGTTCGGGTTTGCCAAATTTCCATCGAGAAAGCCGTATGAGAAGAATTGAGTGCGCTGCGATTGCACTTTTGCTGCTGTTTGCTGCGGCCTTCGGATTGCACATTGTTAGCAAGTCGAGAACATTTCAGTTCTTCGGGCGTATAACCAGTCATGTTACGACGGATAGAAAAGTTGTCGCGCTTACATTTGACGACGGGCCAACAACATATACGAACGAAGTATTAAAGACGCTCAGCGAGAAAAACACTGTAGCAACATTTTATGTTACCGGATCTGGTCTTGAGCAGTATCCAGAAATCGGTACCTCTATTGTTGAACAAGGACACGAAATGGGAAATCATTCGTATTCGCATTCGCGGTTTATATTTAAGTCCCAAAATTATATTGATTCAGAAATCAACAGAACGAACGCGCTTATTCGTGATGCTGGTTTCGAGAGTGAAATAACCTTTCGACCACCGTACGGGAAAAAACTTTTCGGACTGCCATGGTATCTAATGAACCACAATATCCAAACCGTCACTTGGAATATAGAACCAGATTCTTACGGATCAGATAGCGAATTCATTGTTCGTTATACGGTCGATAATATTGAGAATGGATCAATTATCTTACTACATCCATTCTGTGAATCGTGTAACGGGAAACGCGCGGCCATTCCGGAAATAATCGATGCGCTTCGTGCGCGAGGGTATGAGTTCGTTACCGTATCTGAATTACTGAAGTTCAATCAGGACTAGTGCCGCCCTGATCGTTACCAGCCGAAGCCAAAAAAAGCTCGAACCCAAAAGGCCCGAGGCTTTTTCATGCTAGAGAAAAATATTGTACTGCCAGTATAAAAACAATCATCATTTTTGGAGGAATCGCCAGTTCTGGCAAAACTACGGACAGACGTAGTAACCCGATTGCGTTACAAATACAGAACACTTCCTCATCGTGTTGTATAAGTAGCGAATTTTCGCTTCAACATGTATAAAGGACAGCGTAATCATTGAATTTCACGTATGCCAACAATGAATCCATGGATCAATTTCAATGGGAACGCAGAAGAGGCGTTTGAGTTTTATCGATCGGTATTTGGCGGAGAGTTTACGCGGGTTACTCGACTGAAGGATCTTGCGAGCGATGAATTTCCTGTGGCAGAACAGGACGCGAATAAAATCATTTATATCGGTTTGCCAATCGACGGAAGCGAGTTGATTGGAAACGACATTCCCGAAAGCATGGGACGAGTGAGCGAAACAGAAAATCGAAGCAAGATTGCAATTCGTACGGAAAGCAAAGCAGAAGCCGACCGAATATTCAGCGGTCTTTCTGTAGGCGGCGACGTGGAAATGCCAATCGCCGACAGCCCTTGGGGTTCGTACTTTGGAATGTTCCGCGACAAATTTGGTATTGAATGGATGGTGGAATGTAATGTGAAGGAGTAATGGTCATTTCGCGCCGTGTATACTTCCCACATTCATTTCTGATCATTCTATGAACATCAATTACGCCGCGGTTCTTGTTGCGTCGCTTGCACAATTCGTGTTTGGAGCCGTGTGGTACACGCCTGTGTTTGGCAAAGTGTGGGGCAAGATTCATGGGTTCGACAAAGTTTCTAAAGCGGAACAGCAGAAAATGATGAAACAGATGGTTCCACTCCTTGGCATGCAGTTCCTTACCACGATCGTAACCACCGTCGTGCTTTCTGCGATGCTCACCGAAACAGCAAATGCATGGAGCGCATATGCTTTTGCAAGTCTTTGCTGGATTGGATTCATCGTTCCAACACAAGTGAGCGCAGTACTCTTTGGCGGCACCGAACCAAAGTGGGTCGTGACGAAAATTCTCATCATGGCTGGCGCCGCATTTGGATGCATGATGATTGCTGCAGCAATTCTTGGCGCGATGTAACGTCGCATTTCTCTCTCAACACCAACGCCCAGGCGAAACTGCCTGGGCGTTGTGTTATACGACCACACTGCAGCTATGGTATTCCCACAAATGAGAGTACGGTGAAGGATATGAACAAAACCCTCGGTATCGCAGTCGGAGCTATCATCGTTCTCGCAGCATGCGGATACGGAGCGTTTATGTACCTTACGCCAAATACCCCGGCACCCACGGCATTCAACCCGCGCAATGCCACATACACCATTGAAAGCTCGCACGTAACACTTGCCAATGGAAAATCAGGTTCCGTCGAGTTATTCGGCAACGGAGCAACAGGCGACGTCAATAATGACGGAACAGATGACGCAGTGTTTTTCCTTACGCAGTCGAGCCAAGGAACAGGAACGTTTTATTACGTCGTTGCAGCGTTGCGCTCCACAAGCGGAACTACAGGCACAAATGCCGTGTTGCTTGGCGACCGCATCGCTCCGCAAAATATTACTATTGCCGCAGGAATCATTACTGTAACGTATGCCGATCGAGCAACGGGTGAACCCATGACTACTCCCCCATCGGTAGGAAAAAGCAAAATACTGACGGTGCAAAATGGAGTACTCGTGGAATCCACATCAACCGATTACACCTTTACGTATCTCACATCACCAGACGAAACTACGGCATATTGCGACGGGGCGAATATGGATACCGACGGATACCGCGCATCGCTTACCATAAAGCACACGGGAACCATTGCGAAAGCAAATCCAACCATCAGCGAAATTCTGCGCGCCACGATCGACGCTGCAACCACGGGCATGTGCCACACCGTCATGAGCCAAACAACATTCACCGAAAAGGACGGCGTCGTCACCATTTCCCCTATCGATGCATGGGCAGGAATCTCCATCAGTATGTGCAGCTGTAAGCCGCAAGTTGAAGTGAACATTCTCCAGATTCCAGGAATGAAAAAAGTCATCTGGTCCGACGGTTCAGAAACAGCAAAGAGCGACATTGTTGTCACTACTCCAACTTCTCACGCCACAGTAACATCTCCCCTGCTCGTTACCGGATCCGCACGCGGATCATGGTTCTTTGAAGCAAGCTTTCCAGTGTCCCTCGTAGATTCTCACGGCAACATGCTCGGACAAGGTGTGGCGCAGGCCCAGGGCGATTGGATGACGAACGACTTCGTTCCATTTACTGCAACCATCACCTTCACCGCAGACACAAAGATTATTGGCGACGACGCAACGCTCGTTCTGAAAAAAGACAATCCTTCTGGCCTTCCAGCAAACGACGACGAACTTCGAGTTTCGGTGATTCTTGGGAAATAGCAACACGAGGCTCAGATTCCTCCAAAACACACAAAAGCCCAGCAGAAATGCTTGGGCTTTTGTATCCGCGAACAATTCGCTCAATTATAACGTTCCGTGGTCCTGTGCTAAAGTGTAGAGTAACGTTCTGTTATTCGCCGACTCATTTGAGACGATGCTGTATTCTATGAACCCCATTCGTACATACATCCAAGGCTTCCCTCCCGATGTTCGAAAACTTCTTCTTGCGGTGTACGCCGCAATACAGTCAGCGGCGCCACAGGCGGAAGACGACATGCGGTACGGAATGCCAACGCTACGCCTGAACGGAAAAAATCTTATCCATTTCGCGGCATTCAAGGCACACATCGGGTTGTATCCTACGCCGTCGGCCATTACCCACTTTCGCACAGAACTTTCAGGCTACACTACGTCAAAAGGCGCAATCCAATTTCCGTTCGCCAAGCGCGTTCCCCTCTCGCTCATCAAACGCATCACCGCATTCCGGGTAATGGAAGTAACGAAGGGCGATTAACTTTCTTATGGCAAACACCACCATCGCCAAAGGCACCGTCCATTCATTGCCAACAGATATTCGCAACGCACTCGTGAAACATTCTGCCGCACGAACGGCGTGGGAAACTCTTACCCCACTCGCGCGCAACGAGTGGATTTGTTGGGTGACGTTTGTAAAACAAGACAACACGCGCAAAGAGCACATTCAGCGCCTGGTATGCGATCTCAAGAACGGCAAGCGTCGGCCATGTTGTTGGATTGGATGCATTCATAGAACCGACAAGAAGATCAGTCCGTCCGTACAAGGAATCTTGAGCAAGCAAAAAAAGTCGTAAATCAAAAGACGAGGCATTGCTGCCCCGTCTTTTTGATCCGATGCGTGCATTACATTTCCATCACGACATTCCAGTTTGCATCAATCGTTTTTACGGCATTGTGTGCCTGGTTCTTGCTGTAGTCGGCCGAAGAGTAAATCTTGCTGCCGATGGTGTAGTCGTTGCGCTGTGATGCTGGGATGGTTACCACATAGCTGTTCCAACGTGATCCGTAGATTGCCTTTGCTGCAGCTTCGTTCATGATTGGGCGAAGGGTCTGGTTCACGTCTACTGCGTACACCGTGCTCGATGTGGAGAACTTCACGAGCGATGTTCCTGGGCGATACGTGACATCGTCGCCAGTACGCATTGCCGCCATCGCTCCCTTTGAAATTGTGACAACGTTGCTGAATGAAGCATACCAAGACTTGTACACGCTTTCTGTTGGAAAAAGGTGTTTGCTACCCTCCAAACCGTAGTAGTACACGGCATGACATGCATCAGATGCTGGAGCGTATGATCCGCACTGGGTCTTCACAACCGTTCCACGAGCAACGGAAACTGCTGGAGTGGAAGGGACTGTGCTTCCCGTTGTGATTGAAACCGTGCTCGTTGGGCCCGTAGTCCAGTTTCCGTCTCCATCTTTACACTTCGCGTACACCTCAGCGGTCGTTCGTGTATCAACGAATGTGTACGAGCGAGTAAACACACGAACCGGCGCGTTCATAGACGAAGCAGTCGTCATATCGAAAGCGCCCTTTCCGTTGATGTACAGACCGCAATACGTTGCCAATGTATCACTATGCCCTGAAGACACCGAAAATGTCACTGGAATTTGCGTCTGAGCGACCAATGGAGAAACTGTAGAAACCACAGTACCAACAGTGTCGATCTCAAAGGTTACACTCGTCGAAACGCTCACGTCGCCCATGCTGTCGTAGGCACGAACGTAGAAGGTGTGCCATCCGTTTGGAAGAGTCCAAAGGGTGTAGCTGGAAACGTTGCCGACTCCCTGCCAATCGCCGTTATCGAGCAAAACCTCGTACCACGTTGCGCCTTCTGCTGGAGTCCAGGTGAAGGTTGGGGTGGTATCGTTGGTGTACTTTCCACCAACAATTGTGAGGTTTACCGGAGTTGCGGGCGCTGCAAATGCTGGCGCTACTGCTCCAAATACCGAACCAGTGATCATCACCGCCGCCGCGAAACGGGTGGAAAACGATTTCTGCATAGTTTTGAGAATTATCCTCCAATAAGTTTCGCTGATATTACAGCGAGTTTTCGCATTTCTGTCAATAATTTCAGGGGTACGCTATCCTAAGCCGGCATATGAACCCACTCTCAATCCAGCACGTTTCAAAAATCTACAAAACGCCAAAAAAGGAAGACTTTCTTGCCGTAGACGACATTTCGCTCACCATCACTCCCGGGAGTATCCATGGCTTACTCGGTCCGAATGGCGCTGGGAAATCCACACTGATCAGTCTCATCGCAGGAATGAGCACACCAACTGAAGGCTCGATTACGCTCTTCGGCACTGACGTTATCAAATATCCCGAGGCCGCAAAGGGACTTATCGGTGTGGTCCCTCAAGAAGTGGTGGTGGAAATGGCGTTCACTGTTCAAGAAGTGCTGTATTACTTTTCCGGAATGTACGGCGTGCCCCAGGCGGAGCGCCAGGCGCGTATCGATCAAGCGCTTGAAGATCTTCAGCTCACCGAGAAAAAGCACGAAAAAGCGAAGAGCCTCTCCGGAGGCATGAAGCGCAGGCTCATGATCGCAAAAGCAATTCTCCACCAACCAAAACTCCTCATTCTCGACGAACCAACTGCAGGCGTCGACGTTGCGCTGCGTCAGAAAATCTGGGAACTCGTTCGCCGACTCAACGCATCTGGTACGACGGTTCTCTTCACAACGCACTACCTTGAAGAGGCCGAGCAACTTTGCGACTCCATCACACTCGTAAACCGTGGAAAGGTCATCAAGGAAGGAAACCTCAAAGATATTCAACAAGAATTCTCTCAGAACGTCATTCACTTCGAACTCTTCAATAAAACCGTCGCACATCCAAGTCGAGTTGTCGCGACCGGATCAGAGTTCGAATTCCCCATGACAAATCTTGCACAAGACATGAACATGCTCACCGCACACTACGGCGACAATCTCAAAAATATTCGCAGCGAAGCAGCGTCACTTGAACATATCTTCCTGACGCTGACCAAATAATTCTATGATCCTTTCCCTTCCCCAATCCGGCATGTGGGCATTGTATGCACGTGAAGTGAAGCGTTTTCAGAAACTTTGGATGGATACCATCTTTAATCCGATCGTATCTGTCGGTCTGTATCTTGCGGTGTTTGGCGTCATTGCTGGTGATCGCACCATTAACGGAGTGCCGTACCTCGCGTTCATCTACGTTGGGTTACTCAGCATGAACCTGATCAACGCGAGTATTTCCAATCCCGCATTCGCGCTCATCATCAGCAAAAATCTTGGAACCATTGTCGATTTACAGCTTGCGCCAATCTCACCTTGGCGCGTGGGGCTAGCGTATGCACTCGCCGCGCTGACTCGAGGAGTAATCACGCTTGCCGTCGGACTCGCTCTTACGGTGTGGCTCATTCCACTTAACGGAATCGCCCACCCGTTCTTGCTTCTCTTCGCGATCGCGCTCACCGGAATTCAATTTGGCATTATTGGTGTCGCGTTTGGCATGTGGGCAAAGAATTTCGAAGCACTTACATTTCTCACAACATTCATCCTTCAGCCAATGATCTTTCTTGCTGGCGTCTTCTACCCTATCGACAGCCTCCCGACGCCATGGAACATCATTAGCCAATTCAACCCCCTTCACCACAACGTGAATCTGCTCCGTTTTGCTGTAACAGACTACGCCGACGGCAATCCATGGAAATCCTTGCTTGTGGTCGTAGTACTCCTCCTCATCGTAACGATTGCCATGCAGTACATCGTCAAGAAAAAGCTTCGCTCGGAATAATCTATGGCATACGATGTCTGTATCATTGGCGCAAGCTTCTCCGGGCTCACGCTTGCCCATCATCTTCCGAAAGATCTCAACGTCCTCATCATCGATGCGAAACCAGAAGCGGGATCAACAGTAGAATCGACGGGGCTGATTACCGTGAGGACTCGGGATGAATTTGCGACATTCTTGCCGATCCACGATTTCATCACGAATCCAATTTCGGCGATCGCGGTCATTGCGCCAGGACTCGAAGACATGTTCGTCTCCACTGTTCCAGAGCCATGGATTTACCAAACGGACACAAAGGCGCTCGTCAAAGCACTCGCAGATCGCTTGCCATCGAACGTCACGCTCCGAACCAAGACCGTTTTCCTCGGAGTGAACAATGCCGATCGTCCAACGAAGGTTCGTGTTCGATCGTTAGGGTCGGACGAAGAAGAAATCGATGTCGCATTCCTTGTGGGTGCTGATGGCGGACATTCGAAGGTCGCGCAATGCGTGAACGGACTTTCGAAAAATACGAAATTTCTCTTCGGCTACGAGCAAGTCTTCTTTGGTGATGTCCTTCGAGGCCCAAAGCCGGAGGAGACGATTTTCCACTACTGGTTCGGCGAATTCTCTCTCGGCTACGGCGGATGGTTGTCACCAACCATTGTTGATGGAAAGAAAGCGTTCCGTATCGGCTTGGCAAAGATGATGAAGGACCGTGGTGATGCAAAGCAACTTACGGAAACGTTTGTGAAGCAGCTTGTGGATCGCGGCGATATTCGCGTCGATGGAGACATCGCGAAACCGGGATACGTCTTCGGTAGTCACATTCCAATCGGCGGAACGCGATCGAGGATTTCGAAAAACAACGTGCTCCTCCTCGGCGATGCGGCCGGATTCTGCGGAGCGTTTGCGGCAGACGGAATAAAAGGATCCGTTATTTCGGGAAAAGAAGCCGCAATTCTTATTCCGCAATTTCTTCGGGGGAAAATCGATGCACTTGAGCGGCTTCATACAAGAATGAATACGCACGGCGGAATCATGAGCTACTATCGCAGGCAGATGCTGTACCGATTCATCTGGAGCGTTATGCGGCGCAACCGTACGTTCCGCGCGATGTTCGATATTATCGCCGCTGAACATGAAACATTCCTGGACCAATTCTGCGACAGTAAGGACAAACATCGAAGTTTGGCGTGGACGGTGCTCAAGTGGAAGCACACAGTTCGATTGATGCGATACTCGGCGTATTGGGCATTTGATGCGGTATACACGATTGTGAGAAAGGTCTGAAGTGACCTTAGAGGGGTTGTGATGGGAAGAGCGAGGCGTGATGCGCGAAGATTTCCGGGTTTGGGTGTGTCAATTCACATTCTGCGACTGTAAAGACCTCTTTACATACCTTTTCGCAATTTCATTGGGCTTTTTCATCGAAAAAGTGTAAACTCCTCTTTACACTCAAGGATAAGGAAATCGAGTACCCCACGCTCTTCTTCCGCCCCAACCCACTCCAAGATTCAGTTCAGATTATATTTATGTCCCTCCGCTATATCTCACGACTCAACTTCTATCGCTCCTCCGAAGGAATCTCTCAACTGGCTCTTTCAAAGGCACTCGGAATCTCCCGCCAAACACTTTCGGCACTCGAATTCGAAAAAACCCAGCCAACATTGCTCGTTGCCCACAAAATCGCCGCGTACTTCGCGGTCCCAATCGAAGACATCTTCACCTTTAAAGACCTAAAGGCATAAACGCTGTCCCCGCCGTTCCTTGACCCCAATCCCAAAAACTGGCATACTTTGGCCAAGTTTTGGGGCATTGCCCCTTTTGATTTTCGCCAGTATGGAATTCCGCAATATCGCAATCATCGCCCACGTTGACCACGGTAAAACCACGTTGGTGGACGCCATGCTCAAACAGTCCGGAACCTTCACGGACCGCGACGTTATTGAAGATTGCGTCATGGATAGCAACGAGCTTGAGCGCGAGCGCGGCATTACCATTTACGCCAAAAACACCGCAATCATGGTGGATGGCATCAAAATCAACATCGTCGATACCCCTGGCCACGCCGACTTCGGTTCAGAGGTTGAGCGTGTGCTCCGCATGGTGGATTCAGTGCTTATTCTCGTCGATGCGTACGAAGGCCCAATGCCACAAACCAAGTTCGTGCTCCGCAAGAGCCTTGCGCTTGGCTTAAAGCCAATCGTCGTCATCAACAAAATCGACAAGCCAACCGCTCGTCCAGATCATGTCCTGAACATGATCTTCGACCTTTTCGTCGAACTCGGCGCCAGCGACGCACAGCTCGATTTCAAACACATTTACACCATCGGTCGTGACGGAATTGCAAAGATGGAGCTTACGGACGAGAGCAAGGATCTCCGCCCACTCTTCGACCTCATTCTGAAGACCGTTCCACCAGCAAAGAGCGACACCACAGCTCCAATGCGCATGCAGATCGCAAACTTGAAATACGATAACTACGTCGGACGTATCGGTGTTGGACGTATCGTTGAAGGAACGCTCAAGGCTGGCATGAATGTGACAGTCCTCAAACAAGATGGAAGCAAAGAGAGCCAAAAGATCACAAAACTCTACACGCACAAGGGCCTCGTGAAGGTAGAGGTGGAGTCCGCAGAAGCTGGAGATATTGTGCAGATTGCGGGTATCCCAAATATTTACGTGGGCGAAACCGTTGCTGAACTTGCCACCGCTGAAGCATTGCCAACGCTTTCGATCGATGCACCAACACTTACCATGGACTTCATGGTGAATGATTCCCCATTCGCTGGCCGCGAAGGAACGCTCGTCACCAGCCGTCAGATTCGCGATCGTTTAGAACGCGAGCTTGAAACGAACGTTGGATTGCACGTGGAATTTCCAGATAATGGCGATGAATTCAAAGTCTCTGGCCGTGGCGAAATGCACCTTTCCGTGCTCATCGAGCAGATGCGCCGCGAAGGTTTCGAACTTCAGGTGTCTCAGCCAGAAGTGATCATGAAGGAAGAAAACGGCGTAAAGATGGAACCAATGGAAAGCGTTATTGTGGACGTGCCAGACGAATACTCCGGAACCGTCATCGAAAAGCTCGGCAAGCGCAAAGGCGAAATGACGAACCTCATGAGCGAAAACGGTTCAACCCGCTTGGAGTACATCATGCCAACGCGTGGATTGCTCGGCTACCGCACAGAGTTCATGACCGACACGAAGGGCGAAGGAACACTCTCCCACATCTTCTCCAACTACGGCGTGCACAAGGGTGAGATCAACCGTCGCTCCACCGGAAGCATCATCTCTGGATTCCCTGGAACCACCACCCCATACGCTCTGGCGATGGTTCAGGAACGCGGCCCACTCTTTATTGCTCCTGGAACAGAAGTGTACGAAGGCATGGTTATTGGCGCCTCGATGAAAGAGACGATGACGGTGAATCCAGTGCGCGAAAAGAAACTCACGAACATGCGTGCATCGAGCGCCGATCACATCGTCGTGATCGTTCCACCAATCGACATGAACTTGGAACGTTCCCTTGAATATATCGACCGCGACGAATACGTGGAGGTTACCCCAAAGAACGTCCGCATCCGCAAGCAACAGCTCACCGAGCACGGCCGCAAGAAGGCTGGAAACACGGCGTAAGATACAAAACAAAAACCGGACTCGCGTGAGTCCGGTTTTTGACTGCCTATCGTTTCATCTTCAGGAATGGATTTTTTCCCGCCACCATCATGTAGATTCCCGAAGGGATGAACACGATTGGTACGGCGATGAAAAAAATCAACATACTGCCGACCGTTTCCCAACTCACCAGATCCGCGATCGCGAGAACTATTCCGAGAAGAAATATCACGAACCCCACGAACCTACGCTGACGTTTTACCTCTGGAGTGTTCGCAAGGGCAGGATTGGCCCGAATCGCCGCCTCCCGTGCCTCATTTTCCCGAACCTTTGCCGCGAACGATTCTTTCAATCCCATACGTTTTAGTAATCGCGCAGCTTCTGAATAATGTCTTTCTGCTGAATCTTTTCGAGTGCTTTTGCTTCAATCTGACGGATACGCTCGCGAGTAACGTCGAATTCGCGGCCGACTTCTTCCAAGGTGTGCGATACACCATCCTCGAGTCCAAAACGCATTTCGAGAATCTTCTGTTCACGAGGCGTAAGATCACGCATCGCTTCGTGCACGTAGTCGCGGAGCAACTGACGAGCCGCAGCCTTATCTGGCGCAAGGTTCTTGGTGTCTTCAATGAAGTCCTCGAGCGTTGAATCGTCATCGTCGTCACCAACACTCGTGGTGAGCGAAACCGTTTCCTGGGAAATCTTTTGAATGTGCTGGACCTTCTCCAGCGACATGTCCATCTCGGCAGCAAGCTCTTCAAGCAACGGTTCGCGTCCAAGGTCCTGGATCAACCGACGCTCAATCTGCTTGAAGCGGTTGATGGTTTCCACCATGTGCACCGGAATACGAATCGTTCGCGACTGGTCGGCGAGCGCACGAGTGATTGCCTGACGAATCCACCACGTTGCGTATGTGGAGAATTTGTATCCCTTTCGATACTCGAATTTCTTCACCGCGCGGAACAATCCGACGTTTCCTTCCTGAATAAGATCGAGAAGGGAAAGTTGCTTTCCAACGAACTTCTTCGCGATGGAAACGACGAGACGAAGGTTCGCTTCGATCAATCGGCGTTCAGCCTCTTTCTCGTTTCGTTCCTTTCGTTTTGCCAGTGCAACTTCCTCGTCTGCGGTAAGCAGCGGGATCTTTCCGATTTCCCGCAGGTACATCTGGATGGAATCTTGCGTGAGCTCCGATGATACCGAGTTGTCCGCTTTTTTATCGACATGAATACGCAACTTGTCGTACACGTCGTCACGAGACTTGCTTCCACCAAGAAAACCCTCCTTCATCTCGACGAAGTGCAAACCTTTACGCTCCAAACGATCGAGGAATTCCTCGAACAGTTCCAAATGGTCTTCAACAAATCCAAACGCGAAGAGTACTTCATTTTCCGTTACGAATCCACGAGTCATCCCGCGCTCAACCACACGAGCCAACACTTCTTCCGTTGGCGGCGCAGACTTTTTATCGGGATGCGGAATAAATGGCTTCCCCTTTGGCGTTGGCTTTTCCTTTGCCTTTGGAGCCACGGCCTTCTTTGCCGCTGCCTTTGCAACTGGTTTCTTCGAAGCCACAGGCTTCGACACCTTGACGGTCTTCGTGATTTTCTTCACGGTGTTCTTTAACGATTTTACAAAAGCTTTTCCAGTAATCTTCTTCCCTTTCGGTGTTGGCATAAACGGGCAAAACGCCTAAGACCCGAAAATCGCGACGCATCGCATATCATTTTCGAGTGGTCAGGTCGCGATAAGCGCGCATCAACTGCTGAAGCCGTTCGTTGTCGCCAGACAACTCGGCTTCACGGATATCGCGCTCCAAGGCGGATCGCAAAATGCGATGTCGCTCTTGGGAAACAATCGTGATATTTCTGTCCGCTTCTTGTCGCACCTCTGTAGGCGAAAGTCCGACCAAGAGCTCATCCATGCGGAGGGCCAAGGCGTTCACTGCGGATGTCTCCCGCAATTTACCTTGTGCATCGAGCCAGGTCCGAAGTCGCGTAAAAAGAGTTTGTTGGGGTGCCGACGGTGTGGGAAGCTGTTCGGCCGCATGATACACAATGCCGAGCGCGTTGTACAGCGTTTTCCACAAGTCGCTTGAGAGCATTTCTTCGCTAATCACAGATAAGATCTCCTTCGTAAACCCTTCATACCGGAGCGCGACGCCGAACAAAAATGCCGCCGCTTGGTCGATTTTCGTGTCCGGGACGATCGGCAGTGCCACAATTGGAACCGCAACAACCTTTGCCCCCTGCCCCTTGCCCTCATTCCCCCTCACCGGCGCCACCCTCGCCGCCAGCATCTGCTGAAGCGATTCAATATCGACGTGCGTCGCATCGCTCATCCTCAAAAGATAGAGATGTCGACTGTCCGGTCGTTGAAGCTTCGCGACGTACGGCAATAATTCATCGACGAGCGCCTTCCGAGCCTCGATCTTTGCAGCTCCCGATCCATCTTCAAATCCCCGAAGGCGCTTCGTGAACACATATTCGATGACGTCTTCCGAATGCACGGCGATCTTTCTCCAGAGATCCGGATCCTTCTCCACGATCTCGTCAGGATCCTTCCCTGCTCCATCGGGAATAATCAAACAGCGAATTTCGAATTGCGGCGCATTCGGATCCTTCTGCAGTTCGAGTGCGAGATCGAGTACGCGCTTTGCCGCAGCGAATCCAGCAGCGTCTTCATCGAGCGCGAAAATAATACATTTTGTATATCGCGCCAACGTTCGGAGCTGTGAGGTCGTTAGCGCCGTTCCCGAAGATGCGACGATATTCTCAACTCCCGCTTTATGCGACGCGATAACATCAAGGTTCCCCTCAACGACAATAATCGACTTCTTTTCACGCATTCCCGCTTTTGCAAGATGCAATCCGTACAACATGTCACCTTTCTTGTAGATGGGCGTTTCCGGCGAATTCATGTACTTCGGCCCGTCCACCCCCTCCGACTCCCCCTTCGTAAGGGGGAGGGTTGTCGGTGGCAACTGACGCGCAGTAAACGCAACAACATTCCCCGCCGCATCGCACAATGGGATCATTAACCGATTCCGGAAGCGATCGACGATTCCCGATCCGCTCTTTCGCTGCAGGCCAAGTCCGCCTTGAAGAATTTCAGCGTCAGTAAATCCGTTGCGCTTCAAACACGTCGCCAGCGCATCCCATGAGTCGGGAGCTGCGCCGAGCTTAAACTTCGCGACGAGATCGGCTGGAATATTTCGCTTTGCAACATACGCACGAACTGCCTCACCAAATGGTGCGTCGGCGAGTATAGAAGCATAAAACTTCGCAGCAACATCGTGCATCGCCACCAAACGTTCCTTTGTATGATCTTCAGGCCGTGGCTTATACGCTGGAAGCTCGACGCCTGCTTTCAGCGCGAGATGACGAAGCGCCTCTGGGAACGTGAGGCCATCGATTTCCATCACGAAGCTGAAAATATCGCCGCCTTTATCACACCCAAAACAATGCCAGCTTTGGCGTTCGCGAGACACATGAAAACTTGGTGTGCGCTCTGCGTGAAACGGACACAATGCCTTTAAACTCCCCACCCCGGCCGGTTTTAACTGAATATAATCGCCCAGCACCTCGGCAACGTCCAGCTTCTGTTTAATCTCATCTTTAGGGTCGAGCATGGGGAGAGTGTAGCAGGGAGATGGAAAATGGGCGATCGCTACGCTTGAGCGATCGGGATTACCCTTGAGCGAATTGAGCGAGTGGAACGGAGCGAAAGTTAAACGACAACGACCGGTATCCCGAGGGACACCGGTCGGCGTGCGTTGGTCACACGCGAACGGAACGAGGAATTCTCTGCCAATCAGGTATTGTCCCAGGTCGGCGCGAACTCGTAGGTGATCTCGTAGTCGGCACTGGCCCCGTCCTCGATGCAGCGCCAGGTGGCATGCGTGGCGTAGGCGGTGCCAAGGAGCATGGTTTTCACCAGGGACGGATGGCGTACCCGCGCGAGATCCTTGCGATCCTTCACCGCGCCCCAGATGAGCTCGTTCGCTTCGGCATCGAACGCTTCATTCTTCGCCGCACGACTGGCGCAGGAATCCCCGAGCTCGTCGTGGCAGTAAATGGAGTTTCGCGCGTCGCTGAGAACCGCCTGCTGAAGTTCGCACCCCTCCACGAACCGTCCGGTGATCTTCGCGAACTGATCGCGAGAAGCGATGTCCTGTTGCGAGAAGAACCCGTACCAGCCCGTGGCACGCTCAGCACCGACGATGATCGAGTCCGAAAACTCGAAGCCGAAGAACACAATACAAATACCGAGAAGATAGCGCATTCATTCCCCTGGAAGAGATGCGAGCCCGACTAGCTTCGCATGAACAATATAGCAGATATTAGCCAAGAAAGCAAACTCAAATCGAACACCCGACCTTCGTCAGGTCGGGTGTCGTTGCCCTGAGGGCGCGTAGTCACAGGGGGAAGAGGTTGGGATTCTTTTCCATCGCCGTGGTGACGATCGTCGCCGGGTGGAGCGGCACGTGATAGACGACCCGCTGCGTTGAACGCTCGGCAGGCTCGCCGAGTAACCGCTCGCGCGGCACCCAGGCACGTCCTCCGTCTTCACGGAGCTCCCCGATCTGCATCGGATCTGCGCTCTGCCGCGCGACGTAGTCTCGCCCACCCCTCCAGGCCGCAACGAGTTCGCCATGGCGCCTGACCACCGGAACCAATCGCCATCCGTAGGACTCGGCCGCCCTTGTGAGGCGTTCGCGTACCCAGTTGTGGTGACGGCGTCCCTTGATCATGGCCCAGCGTAGCACGATGCCTGCGTTCTCGTCCGTCATCACACCAGAGATCCGGCCGATGAGCCAGCTGAGAACCTTGAGCTGCTCGTGCGCGGGGCGACGGCTGACGTCGGACCCCATCTTCCGAGCCGCCCACGGCATCTCGCCAACGATCTTGAGGATCGCGGTGGCGGCGAGCTGCACGACGACGTGTTTCGGAACATCGGACATCGCCGCGATCGCCGCAGCCGCGAAAAACTCCGCCGTCAGCTTAGACGCGCCTTCCGGCGCACCCTTGCCGCTCTCGAGACGATCGATGAGCCACGCGTCGATCCGCCGCACCGTGTCATCACTACCTTCGAGCAGGAACTCGATGGCGTGCGTCTCCTTCATGGCCTTGCGGACCGGCTGGAGACGGATGGAGTCGCTGACGTGAGGGAAACAGTCGAGCCAAGCGATCCCGAGCTTGGACATATCGCCGTCCTCGAGCACCGCCTCCATGATGCGGCGGCGAGTGAACTCGGGGATCGCCCGGAACATCGCAGGGGCGTTCATGATCTCCACGCGCTGGGCGTGGGTCGTGATGTTCCCGGTCAACTCAGCCAGACACTCATCATGCAGCCGCTGGTCGTGCTCCGCCGATCGGTTCGTCAACAACCACTGGAGTGCCAGCTCGAAAGAGAGCTCTCCCCCACGGATCCGAATTCCGATCTCAGAACGCACGCTCCGCGCGTTCATTGCATTGCGATCGTAGATGGCATCGAGCCGCCACTTCACGTCTTCCCAGTTGGACCAGTCGAGGTTTCGGATACGCACCCGGAATTCCTCTTCCAGTCGGGCACTACGCATCCTGTCGGCAATCCAATCGCTCATCACTTCTCCCGGTGAGGCATCGCCTCTCTGAAGGTAAGACACTCGTACAACGAACTATTTATCATAGCACATTTTTCTCTCTTTTGCAACCAAAAACCGCCAATCTTGGCGGTTTTTGGTTGTTTTCTTGCTTTTTTATTGCGCTATCGACAGTGCCACATACGGAGCAGCTTTCATATCGGTTTCGATCATCTTTTCCAGACGATCTTGGAGGAGTCCTTGCGGATCCTTCTGAAGGCGAACCTTTGGGAATTCGCGTTTCAAGAAGTCGGTGACGGTTTTTTCAACCGATGACAACAACTTTTCTTTGCGGAAACCGAGGGTTGCGATGTTTACCTGGACAATGTTGCCGTCTTTGGCAATTGCATCGATAACCATCACGCCTTCGTCGCCGAGGCGCTTTCGCTCACGGAGCGTTTCGCCATCAACAACATCGTACTGGTTGCCGTCCACGAAGATTGGATCGACAGGAACTTTCTTTTTTGTGAGCGTTCCCACGCCGTCTTTCGTAAACTCCATGATCTGACCGTTATCCGCAATCATGATCTTATCGCGCATGAATCCGGTTGCAGTTGCTGCTGCGGCATGATGATGCAAGAACGCGTGATGACCTTCAATTGGAATAACGTACTTTGGCTTCACCATCTTTACGACTTCCCCAAGATCCGCTGCCTTTGCGTGGCCACCAGCATGAATATTGAGCATGCGGTAGTTCACCACCTTCGCACCAAGGCGATAGAACTTGTCGGTAATAAACTGCACCGTGCGCTCGTTTCCAGGAATAACGGAGGACGAGAAGACGACAGAGTCGCCCGGCATTACGCGAACATCGCGCAAGTCGCCGTCGGCCAAGCGGTAGAACGCTGCGTTCTGCTCACCTTGCGCGCCAGGGAAAATGGCGAGCACTTTATTTGGCGGGAAGTTTTTCACCTCTGTAATATCGAGCAAGGTTCCTGGCGTTGGGTTGATGTAGCCAAGATTTTGCGCAATTTCGAGTGTGGTTTTCAAGCTGAGTCCGCCAATAGCAACATAGCGACCGTACTTTTCAGCAAGCGTGATGATCTGCGCCAAACGCACAACGTTTGTGCTGATCATTCCAAAGAGCAAACGACCTTTTGCCTGTGCAACAATGGTATCGAGGTCGTGCATCACGTCGCGTTCCATGAGCTGGTTACCACTCTGTGTTGCATTCGTGGAATCGGAAAGTAATGCAAGAACATTCTTGTCGCCAAGCGATTTCATCTGTTCAAGGTAACGCACTCCATCCTTATCCTTAGGATCAAGGTCGACCTTAAAGTCACCCGTGTGAACAACAGTTCCGCATGGCGTTGAAATAATCGCTGCGAGCGCAGAAGGAACCGAATGCGAAACGCCGATGAATGAAACGGCGAAGTTGCCCAGTTCAAGCGTAGAGATTTCGTCGATTGGACGCATGTCCACCTTTACTTCTGGCGTGTATTCCAATTTCTTAGCGATCAACGCGAGGGTGATCGGAGCTGAAAAGAGAGGTACACCCGGCAAAAGTGGCATGAGGTACGGAATGGCGCCAATGTGGTCCATGTGCATGTGCGTGATAATCACGGCACGAACATTTTTCTCTCGGCCCTTAATGTATGAAAGGTCTGGCACGATGCCATCAATTCCGCGCATGTGCTCTTCACCGAACTGAATACCCATGTCGATGATAATAATATCCTCGCCGTATTCCAGGATGGTCATGTTTTTGCCAACCTCTTCATTTCCGCCCATGACAATCACGCGCAAGGTATCTTGAGCATCGCTTGGCTTGTGGATGGAATAATGATCCTTTGGCGTAAGCTCCAGCTTACCGTATGCCACACCATGACCGGTGCGTGGATGCTTTGTATCTGGAGTTTTCCAGGCTGCGCCTCTGCCTCCGCGGCGACCGCCTCTGCCTCCTCCTGCTGAACGTGGACCCGATGTTGAACGTGGTGAATTCACCATAAATATGCGGACTTCCTCTTTGGCCGATTTTGGGATTGCGTCATCGGAAACTCACTCAACGTACACATGAAGTACGTTTCGCGAGCTTTGCTTGTCGCGCACCCAAACTCGGCACAAATATGAAGTCCTCTGTTAATCTGACTAAAATGATCGTCTTAGGACGCTCGCACCTGTGGGTTTTCGATCGGAAAACGAGCGAAATCGAACTCAAAAACCACAAATGCGAAGGTCGTAACACATGAAAACACCCAATCGAACCAGGATAATTCGTTATTTTGGACGAGAGCGACAGGAGGAGATACCAACAAGAGCACCAACACTCAAGACCACAGTATACCCCATATCTCCCCTGGCGTAAAGCGCTATCTCAATTTGCGCTACGTAAGCCGATCGCATTTCCACTTTCATATTTCTTCAAACATGTATAAAACGCGAGGATCGCAATAGCCACCCAAACCAATGCCGCAATCCAGAGTCCTAAAAGAAAAAGCCAGTTTTGCGAACGGACGATTTCCACAGGAATGCCACCAACAAGAATGGATGGAATAACAACGGTATAAAAAATGCGCGCCGCGTCGGAGTACAGTGCTGACGGATAGAGACTTGGAGAAAGGAATGACTTATACAAGCTCATCGCGATCGAGTCTCCATCAAGCAGAAAAAACGCCGGAAGTTGCGAAAGAATACTCATCGCGACCGTGATTGCTGCGCCAGGAATGATTGCGAGGAACATCATTCCAATCATCTCAGGCGTTGCCTGAATCTTTACTGCATACAGCACAAGAAGTATTAACCCGAACACAGCGTCACCAAGTGCGGCAACGTCAGTCTTGCTCGTCAGTACGCGCCACAGAACCGTATTCGGCGAAAGCAAGATTCCATCAAACGATGCATCTGCTACGTATTTATTGATCCACGGCGCACCTCCAAAAAACGCAAACGCAAGACCGAATGTGATTGTGCCAAATCCAAGAAGGCCAACGGAGTCCCATACATCCCAGCCGTTCACCGTGCCGAACGTGGTAAAGAAAATCGCCCACACCGCAACAAACGCACTATCATTTATCATCATGCCAAACACCTGCAAGCCAAAGGCGATACGATTTTCCAAAGCAGCACGAAGATTCGTCCTCCATGAGAGTACTGCGACGGCCCATTCATGGTGTAGTGTTTTCACGAACATATTATCCGCCATTTACTGCAACGCGCTTCATTGCAAGATGCCACATCAATCCAACCACACCAGCCATAATCATCATCCACAATGCCTGTGATACAAAGAGGAACGGCGCGTGATGGAGAAAATCTGGAGTGAACGCCTGTGAAAATGCCATCATCGCACCGAACGGCGACCATTCCGCAATGAGCCGAAGAGCGTTCGGGAACAAAACGATTGGTACAAACGCCCCACCAACAATCATCACGAGCTTATCAACGATCCACATCACTGGCATGGAATTTTCAATCCAAAATGCACTAAGGCCGACGCAGATAAACACCATAACAGAAATAAAAATCCCAAGGACAAATAAACCAACCGTGGTCAGAAACCATACCGGGGTCGCATGCACTTCTGGCGCACCAACATACACCATAAGAAAGGAAAAGTTCACCACAAGCTGCTGGCCGAGCATCGGAATTTGCTTTCCAAGTCGGTGCGCAACACGCCACAACAAATAATGCATCGGCTTCACAAGCCGCACCTCAATACTCCCGTCTTTCACGTCATCAGAAATGTCTCGAAAAATATATCTGGTTCCAACGCCCCAATACACAGAATACATCGCCAACGACCATAACACCGTCGCGAGATTCATTCCACGAACAGAGGCGGTGCCGATGCTACTCTGGTACACCGAAAACAAACCAAAAAGCGTGACGATGGTGCAGCCCAACGAAAAGACGAGCGGAAGCAACCGTTCGGTGGTCGATCGTGCCGCTAACTGTACGATCGTTACAAACGTTCGGAGACTATTTTGCCGCGGCATACACAGAGGCAATAACCTCTTCAAGGGTTGGATTGGAAATATCCAAGTCGTCAACATCGTGCTGCTGCATCAACGTGCCGATAACATCGTTCACACGGTGCTTTGTGGTATCAATATCAAACGTAACCGCGCGATCGTGACGCACAATCTGCTTCGCTCCGATGAGTGAGAAGTCCTTTGCATGGTTCCCAAGATCTGCCCGAACATGCTTCACGGTAAAATATCGTTGTTGCAATGCCGCCGTTGATTCGTCAATGATGATTTTTCCATGATTCACAATAACCGTCCTGTCACACAGCGCCTCAATGTCACCAGCGTCATGCGATGTAAGGAATAGCGTCACGCCCTCCTCCTTACACAGTGTGTTCAGCACGTCTCTCAGCGATTGTTTTGCAACCACATCTAAGCCGATTGTTGGTTCGTCAAGAAAAATAATCTCCGGCTTGTGCAAGAGCGACGCGGCGATCTCTGCGCGCATACGCTGCCCAAGGGAGAGCTTCCGAACAGGTCGATCAAGAAATTCCTCCAGCGCGAACATCGACGAAAGCTGCTTTGCCCGACGACGAATCGCCAACGCCTTCATTCCATACATCACACCAAAGAGCTCGAACGAGTCCGCAACGGGAAGATTCGCGATCAGTTGCGATCGCTGACCAAAAAGCGTTCCAATCTTGTATGAAAGCTCGCGTCGATCGCCAGTAGGATTCAGCCCGGCGACCCGCACATCTCCCGACGTTGGATGGAGAATGCCGGTCATCATTTTAATCGTTGTCGATTTTCCTGCACCATTCGGCCCAATGAACGCTAATCGCTCGCCGCGTTCAACGGTGAGTGAAATGTTATCCACGGCATGAATAATTTTCTTATCAGGGCGCCAAAAGTTCTTCCACGCGCCATACGCAGGATTCCGAATGATGGTAGAAAATGATTTCGAAACATTCTCAAGAACAATGTGATTCCTTGCCATATTTACAACCCAAACGGTGGCTCTGCTGGCGCTGCGGTTCGAAGCGCCGCTGTGCCCGAACGTGCATACATTTCGTCTTCAACCTCCTGCCGATCGCGGCCATACATGAGACGAGAGATCTGTTTCAATCCATCTGCCATGTCCTTGCTTCCCTTAATTGGAGGATCAGCCTTCAGTGTGAATGGTTTTTCCTGACTTCCGTTCACCAACACCTTTGCACTCCACGTCCACGCAGCCGCATTCATCAAATCGTACGGACTAAATGTTGGTTCGAAAATCTTTCCTAACACCTCTGTATCATCCGGACCAACTTTTGCGACCAGGAATGATCCGACGTTTCCAAGCACCGCATCGCGAATCTTTGTATCCCCGTTCTTCACCAACTGACCCATGTACTGGTGTGCCATCACCAAACTCAAACGATATTTGCGTGCCTCGGAAAGAATCGTCGCGATTGATGGATTCACGAAGTTCTGGAACTCGTCGATGTACAGCACAAAATCTTTACGATCCTTTTCTTCCGTATCACCACGGGTAAACGCCGCAATCTGTAACTTCGACACCAAGATTCCTCCAATCAGCGCTGTACACAATTCGCCGAGCTTTCCCTTGCTCAAGTTGACGATGAGAATCTTTCCAGAATCGAGAATGTCGCGGAAATTAATCGAACTCTTCTCCTGCGAGATGATTGGACGAATAAATTCGTTGTTCACAAACTCGCTGAACTTCGACGTAATATATGGAACCATGTTCGCGAGCGATCCTTCGCCGCCCGCCTTCTCCGCCTGCTTCTCCCAGAAATCCACCACTAAACGACTCTTACACTTCGACAGTTTCATCTTTCGGTACGCGTCGTCTGTCAGCACCTTCGCGATTTCGATCAGTGTCGAGCCACTGTTCGGATCATCCATCAATAGCAACATCGCGTTGCTCACATACTGAATAAACATTGGACCACCCGTTGCTTTCAAATCGTACAGCTGATCGAAAATCGCCAACATCTCGTTCACCACTTTCGTTTTCTGCTCTGGGAATTCTGGATCAAACTCCAACATGTTCAAACCGAACGGTCGCTCAATGTCGCCAGGATTGAAGTAAATCACATCGTCGATACGATCCTTTGGTACCAATCCCAAACACCCTTCAGCCAAGTCACCATGCGGATCAATCACCGCAACGCCAAGACCATTCGCAATATCCTGCGCAACAAGATTTTGAATGTATTCCGATTTTCCGGAACCTGTTTTACCAATAATGTACAAATGTCTGCGACGATCCGCGATGCCAAGACGTACAACGGTCTCTTTGCTGCGATAGATGTTTGTCCCAATGCGCAACCCTTCTGTTGGCATATTGAGCGGTGCTGGTGCGATGCGCGCAAGCATCCACCGAATGTTCGGCGTGTCGGTAGACGGCAACGGCATGTGCCACAATCCCGCCATCTCTTCCGTGTTCAAAACGATAGAATGCTTCTCGGAGAATCTGCGGTAAATAAAATCCTTCAAGATGCCATCTTTTCCGCGAGGAATTACTTTCGTGAATGAATTTCCAAATTCGTAAATGTTAAATTGGTTGAACGCAGAAAACACGTTGTCGAGGTACGACTTCGCGATGTCTGGCGTAGAGCCACATGCGATGATGCGGATATTCGCCTCCATGCCAGCCTTTGAGATTTTATTCTCAATACCCTCCAACATCTTCGTTTCCGCCTGGCTGAGCTTGCGATCCTTTCGTTTCTGTTCTTCTTTTTCCTTAGATTCCTTTGTGCCAAACCAGCCGGAAAAGAAGTTTCCACCATGTTCAGCCTCGTGCAACGTCATGCCCTCTTGCATATGACGAACAATCTTTGCGCCTCTATCACGCCAACCATGATGCGTTGCCCGAATAATGTATTGAATTGCCACGCCATCAGCATCCGCCACCTTCGACATCGCGTTTGTGAGCGGATTCAAGGGATCGCTCTCAAGGTCCTTATACGTCTTTACCGGGAACACACTACTCCGCTTCAACGTAACATAGCCACCAAGCATCGTGCCCTGTGGCGAGAACATGTTGTAATCCAATACTTCCTCAAATTGCGCGTCGCTCCACTGTGCGTGTAATTGCTGCTCAAAAAACGCGCGCATGTTTTTTGGAAGCGTTACGTAAAACGTCACCAATTTTTTGTGCGCAACAATTTCCAGTGCAACAGCGTCAGAACGACCAAAAAACCACGCAGAAATACCATGATGAGGTTTTAAGCCACCAATTGCCGCGTAAATTCCCTCTGCCATCGCAATATGTTCCTTGATCTGCGACGTTGCCTCATTTTGTTTTGCGTCTTCCTGATTACGGAATCGTGGAATTGTCACCATCAACGTAATGGTTGAATCTTCCCCGCCACGCAAGTGGCTTTGCGCGATAAGTCGAGAACGAATAAACAACACCATTGCGGCGGCAATGCCCACAACGGAAGCAACAATGAAGAGCATCGGAAGAATGTCGCTCAACGACGACGTTGCAACAGCCGGCGACAACGTTGGAGCAAGGTCGTCCAGCCCGTATGGATTTGATTTTGCAAGGGCAAGAAGCGTATTCAGCACAGAAAATAATGTTATTAGGGCTTTCTCATTTGAGACTATTTTCGATGAACCAGGAGCAAAGTTCGCGAGACGTACTTCATGTGTACGTTGAGCGAATTTGCGACGCAGTGAGTCGAAAAGAGGCCAAATGAGGAAGTCCTATTGGTGAGCCGATTCTGCGAACATCATAACGCGGTCGGTTTTAATCTTCATTTCTTGTTCCAAGAAGTATTTGTTGATCCCCGGCAAGCTTCCAAGCCATTCCATCACCAATTTCCACACCTCCTTCGCTTTGGCCTTTCCGAAAATGATCATGTCTGTAATTTTGTTCGCGATTTCCTCCCCTTTCTGACGAAACACGAGCTGACGATCCTTCGGCAGCGCTTTATACGTATCGCCAAGACCGTCGGAAAGAATTTCTTCAACATCCTTGAGCATCTTTGCGCGAGGATCAGTGGCAACCTGCGACGGCGCCGCACGCTGAGCTGTCTGCTGTACAGGAACCGCGGCACTGATCGCCGCCTCATTCTGCTGCGGAGCAACGCTCGTTTCACGCTCAACAGAAGACTCCACCCCGCCAGTAGCTGGTGTTTCTGCTCGTGGCAGGATATTCGAGACGCGTTCAAGTTCGGGCATGACACCATTATACAACATCGGAAAATCCCCGAAATTCAAAAGCCCCAGACCTCTGTTCGGCCCGGGGCATTCTGCTTTACCAAACCTCCTTCAGTTTCTGCCCGCTTGGCGTGTCGTCGATGTCAAAGCTAAGCTTTAACACTTCGTCCCGTAACTCATCGGATTTCTTCCAATCCTTGTTCGATCTTGCCACTTCGCGATCGGTGACCAGCTTCTCGACAGCGCTCGGAATCGCTAATGGTCGGGCAACAACATCTTCCAGCGCAAGGCCGAGAATTTCGTCCATCGCAAGGAGCGTCGCCGATTTCACTGAACGCTCCATTGATACGTGATTGAGTACGCCGTAAAAGATCGCGAGTGCGCCGGGCGTGTCGAGATCGTCGTTAATGTGTTCCATGAACTGCACCATAGATTCCGCATCTGCTTCGCTCGGCTTCGGCAAATCGCGAACCGCGTTTCGAATATTCCCGAGTGCGATGTGCGACGCCCCAACCGCATCCCACGTGAAGTTCTGCGGCGTTCGATAATGTGCGCCGAGGATAAAGAGACGGAAACTCAAGGGATGAATCTTATGCGCCTCCAGATCGGCAACCGTATACGTATTGTTCAACGACTTACTCATCTTCCCGCCATCAATCTGCAGGAATTCATTATGCATCCAAAAATTCGCTTCAAGACAGTTTCTTGCGGCAAGTGTCTGCGCGATCTCGTTTTCATGATGAACCGCAATGTGATCGATTCCGCCAGTGTGCACATCGAATGGAACGCCGAGATATTTCTCGCTCATCGCAGAGCATTCAATGTGCCAACCCGGAAACCCAACGCCCCACGGCGATTCCCACTCCATCTGTCGCTTCTGGGTTGCTGCGTCCGAGCTCGGCGACGGTGAAAACTTCCACAGTGCAAAATCTGACGCATTCTTTTTGTCTCCAATTGATACGCGAGCGCCACCTTCTTTCTCATCGAGCGACTGCCCGGAAAGCTGGCCGTACGATGAAAGCTTAGACGTATCGAAATACACTCCATCCGCAATCGTGTACGTGTAGCCATTCTTCTCGATCTCCTGAATCATCGCGATCTGTTCGGCGATGTGATCAGTTGCCTTCGGGCTGACATGCGGCATGAGCATGTTGAACCTTTTCATGTCCTCAAAGTAGAGCGCCGTATATTTCGCTGCGATATCCCACGCACTCTCCCCGGTTTTCTCACTCATCATCTGCAGCTTCTCCGCACCACCGTCAAGATCGCCAACCAAATGTCCAACGTCGGTAATATTAATGGCCTGCGTTACCGCATAGTCGTTCGCCTCAAACATTCTGCGCAGCGTATCCGCCATGAGGAACGCACGAAAGTTTCCGATGTGTCCACGACCGTAGACCGTAAGACCGCAGCTGTAGATTCCCACTTTTCCCGGCACCAATGGCGCAAAGGCCTGTTTTTTTCGCCCAAGCGTATTGAAAAGATGAATCGCCATAGATGGGAGGAGTTTAGCAGATCGCTCCCTCTTCTCGCAATCGTGTTTCTTTTTGTGCGGCTCCGCGGTTGTACCCGCCCAACGCTCCGTCTGATCGAATCACACGATGGCACGGGATATCGGAATTGAAATTCGTTTTCATTATTGCTCCAACCGCACGAGACGCCTTCGCGTTCCCTGCGGCAATCGCAACGTTCTTGTACGACATCGTACTGCCCTTCGGAATCTTCGCGACGACAGCGAGCACGCGATCTCGAAATGTCATATCCGATTATGCCGTGACATGCTGCATCGCCCTGATCTTCTGTCGTTGATAGCGGCCCTCGAGTGTTCCTTGCGCCAAGATGTGACCTTCCATTGCCTCTTCGATCACCTGACGTGGTGCGCCGTGGCCGATGTCGAGAATACAATCGAGCGCGTAGCCGATGAATCGATATTCATGTTCACCAACTCCTGGACATGGGCCGCCGTATCCAACCTCGCTAAAATCGGTCTCACCTTCACGTGCGCCTTGTGGAACGCTGTTCTCGCGAATCACTCGCGTGGTTGGTGCAATGTTCCACACACTCCAATGCAACCAGTTACCAGAAGGCGATGATGGATCATCTACCAAAACCGCAATACTCTGCGTGTCTCCAGGAACGTCGTCGAATACGAGTTCTGGATTCACATCCTTCCCATCGCAAGTATATTTTGCGGGGATCATCTCACCACTGAAGAACGCTGGAGACGTGACACGCATAGATGTCGATGACTAGTGACGGCGCACAAGATCGTCATGAAGCGCGATGATGTGTTGCATTGTACAAACGCATGAAGAAAGCGTGAAGCACAACCATCCACATGTGCACCACTCACTTGACGAGAAATATTTTCAGCGAAATCGAAAACGCGGCCCGTTGCGTTGGGCCGCGTTTCGTCTGCAATGCACCGTGAAGAGCATGCAATCACACCGTCTGAACCAGCACGAGACGAGGCCGCGACAACGCATTCGTCTTACACCGAGCAACGGCGATCGCCGAAGGATCATTCACGATCACATCCATCTCGTGATAGTTCGGATCGGTACGCTGCGCGTCCGCGACGTTGCGATACGCGAAAATGATCCGCGACCCCATGCCGAGCATCTCACGAATCTCCTCAAGGTTCGCGCCCTTGCCGAAGCTGGCCAGGGTGAGCGGCGCGATTCCACTCCCGACGCGGAGCCGAACCCACTCTCGTGTCGCGTCTTTTTCCACGACCACATGGAACTGGTGTAGGCTGGGATCGCGAGAAGACGATGGCAGAAGAAAGTCGTCGTAACCGACGACGGTGCCGGTAAACTCGAACATGTGAGCCTCTGCGGAGTGGTAGGGCCAGAACAGGCCCCGGTGGGATGTGTCGTCCAGATTGGACAGGTCACGCTATCACAGTATCAGAAAAAGTTGAAGGTTTACCAAATCTTCCACCACGGCTTCTTTGCTTGTCCGTCGCTCATTTCGCTCAAGGGTAATCCCGAGCGCTCACTTCGCTCGTTCTCCTGCTCCGGCTCCACAAACTTCACCCACCCGTCAATTCGGCGCATCTCCTTCTCGATGGTTGGCCCTTCATATTCACCGCTGTGCATGTGATTCGATCCGTACGACGGCTTCTTTTGGTCCAGGTGGAGGCTAAAGGTCACTTCGTCATTCTTATGATCAACATACAAATGGAATCGCGGATAAAACTCCCCCGTCAACCGCAACACAAAACTGCTTTCCCCACTCTGCGGATCCGTAAACGCCGAATACCCCGCCTTCCGCAGAACGGCCAACGGGCTGTGCATGACGGCTTTGTCGTAGGTAACTTTCATAATCCAGAAATCAATCGATCCTAATGGCGCATCCGCTTGTTCCCGTATATTTACCAATAATAATGCCTACAGAACAAACGAATTGGCAATCGGTCATTCGAATATTATTCTCATCGACCCTCATCTCATTATCATGGATCGAGACTGAATGTTCTTTGAATCTCAAAGTACCACGATCAATCACGAGTTTGTTTGGAACAACAAAACGCATCCGAATGAGAAACTTTCCGCGCCCCGCTCTCAGTGTAAGTTGATTAGTTTGAAATTCGATGTCCCATGGATCCATTGAATACACAAGTTCATTCTCACGAATCGCCAATATTAGCTCACCCTTCTCGTTAAAAAGCCTAACATAAAGCAAAAGAGTTTCACCATCTGACTTGTAGCCGATGATAGGCTGATCTTCAATGATTAAAGGAACCTGTGTTTGAAAAATATTTCCACCCAGCACGGTCACCAAATTACCACCGGCGTAATTCAAAAAGTAAGGCTTGCTAATTCCTTTCTGAAGATTGTAAGGATTGGAGTTAGCGTTCCTTACAGCATTTCGCGATAGAAGCTTATTCGTAACCTGCTTATGATGAGAGTCGCATAGAAGAGTAATATCTTCCTCGCGATGTTCTTTGGTATTTGCCCAACCGTTCATGTGATCGTATTCGTAAAGCGGAATGCCACAAATAACGCATCCAAAGCCACATCGCGTCCTGATATTACGAAGCATTGCATCAGGTATTTTTGGGCGAGATTCTTTCATTACTTGAGTGTAACAAAAAAGAACCGCGGAGGCGATTCTTTTTGGTCGGACTAGCGGGGCTCGAACCCACGACCTCGTCGTCCCGAACGACGCGCGCTACCAACTGCGCTATAGTCCGATATTGGTGATTGTGACGCAAAGATAGTACTCCCGGTGTACATCTCGATTCAAGCAGTTGCGAAGTGCACATTTTTCAGTTACTCTTTTCGGGCACCGGAAATCCGGAAGGGTCGCATAGTGGCCTAGTGCGCACGCCTGGAACGCGTGTATACCGCAAGGTATCGAGAGTTCGAATCTCTCCCCTTCCGCCAGAAAAGGACAACCGAATCGGTTGTCCTTTTTTTATCGAAAGCTCTCAAGTTTTATTCTGAGGTTTCTTCACCGCCCTGAAACCTTTCGTTATAATGATTCATGACTTCGTCAATAGAAGCGTCCCAAGGCATGACCGTAACAACAGTTTCACTATTGAGAGAGACATTTATCGGTTGTCCCACCCTCTGAACAATGGCGAAAACTTTTACCACACAGTCTCGAACATCCTCACCACCTCGAGCGGTATATACATTATCAACAATACCCTCTGCCGAACTCGAATAATTTAATGGCCCACGATAAATTTTCAATGGCACTTTTTCCACTTTCGGAGGAACGGGAGACTCAAACGGGTTAGACATATCCGTAAGTCTACATGACATATCCCGGAGAGTGTCTTGTTGGTTGTGGAAAAGCATCCTACACTTCTCCCGACATTCTTCTCCGAGCCGTAGCGCAGTGGTAGCGCGCTTGCATGGCGCTCGACGAGCTGAGCTAAGCGAGGAGAGTGTGCAAGAGGTCGTGGGTTCAACCCCCATCGGCTCGACCAGAACGTCACTCTTCATGAGTGATTTTTTGTTTGTTTCTTTTTGACATTTCCTCATTTCTCTGCTATATTCTTCGGTCGAGTGGGAGCGTTCCGCTACCCCTCACAGCCCCACAAGGAGGGGGTTCACATGTTGACGACGATCTTGAATTACGCCATGGAAGGCTGCTTCGGACTTACGACGTTTTTCCTCTGGCTCCAGGCGGCCATCCAGTGGTCCCGCGAGGAGCAGATCGGAGCCCTGAAGAAGGGCTGCGTCGTGGCCATGCCCGCCTCCCTCCTGATCTACATCATCTTCGACCTCGGGGCGCACTACGGCTCCGTCAACTAGCTCGCGCATCCGCGAAGCGACGAAAGCGCCCCCGCGCCGTCGCCGACCCGGGTGCGCTTTCGTTTTATCTTCTCTATCCTGCTATCATCCCTTCCATGCAATTCGACGATTCAACTCAGTTCGACGTTATCGTCATCGGCGGTGGCGCTTCCGGGCTTATGGCTGCCGCAACCGCAGCAAGCCGAGGGAAGCGGGTTTTGGTACTCGAAAAGAATCCGGAGTGTGGGCGAAAGTTATCGATCTCTGGCGGTGGACGATGCAATATTACGAACGCCGAATTCGACAAACATCTGTTTACCGATCATTACGGCGATGCAAAGAAGTTTTTGCTTTCCGCGTTTTCTACCTTTGGCCCGCAAGAGACCTTTGACTACTTCAATTCACGCGGCCTCGCGTTCGTCGTTGAAGATCGCAAGCGCGCATTTCCCGTCACACACTCAGCTCTCGATGTGACGAATCTTCTCCTCGCTGAGTGCAAGAAGCACGGAGTTCGGATTCAAACATCGTCTCCTGTTCTCAAAATTGATTTCTTCGAGAACGAGATTCTTTCGGTGTCGACCAAAAATATTACGTACACCGCCACTTCGTATATTTTCGCCACCGGCGGGTCTTCGCATCCAGAAACAGGATCTACTGGCGATGGATTTCCATGGCTTTCGAAGCTCGGTCACACCGTCGTTACCCCAACGCCATCGCTTGTTCCGCTTGCGGTTCGCGAACGCTGGGTCACCGATCTTCAAGGAATCACGCTCAAGGACGTAAAGATTTCATTCACGGTGGATGGGCGAAAAGCGTTCAACAAAAAGGGATCGATTCTGTTTACGCACTTCGGAATCTCCGGCCCAACGGTGTTGCATTCCGCAAAAGGCGTTGCCGATCTGCTTCCCGAAGGTGAGGTTATTGCGCATCTCGATCTCTTCCCCACACTCGACGACGGCACACTCAGCCGAAACCTCGTTGCGCTTTTTGATGCGCACAAGAACACGATGATCAAGAATGTGTTTGCAGGCATGCTTCTCACAGGAATCGTGAATCGATCGTTAATAGTCGCCGGCATCGATCCCGATGCCCAGGTAAACAGTGTAACGAAAGAACAGCGAGTACGCCTCGTCAGAGCACTCAAAGATCTCTCATTCCCCATCGACGGTTTGCTCGGCATGGATAAAGCGATCATTGCCGACGGCGGCGTACCGCTTTCCGAAGTATCGATGCAGACGATGAAGAGTAAGGTCGTCATCAACCTTTTCCTCACCGGCGACCTCTTTCACATCGTCCGCCCCTCCGGCGGCTATTCCCTCCAACTCTGCTGGACCACGGGATTTCTTGCAGGAAGCGCAGCGTAACATCTAGCGCTCGGCACCATATATATGATGCAGAATGCGAGATCGGCAGCACGTGCTGCTGCCGACGTAGGTCACCACACTTCAACGATAGGCCCGTAGTAGTTCTCACCGCTCAGCACGTGCGATGAGCCGTCCGAATACCACAGCCAACCGAAACGTCCGAGTAGCATGTCGGGGTACTCTCCAGTCCCCGCTCCGGCGGTGTTCACGGTGAGCGCGAGCTCGGCAGATTCACCGCCAGAGATGAGGACACCAATCTCCCCGTCCCCCTCCCATTCGAACTCGTCGCTGCCCTCACCGTGGTTCACCTCGAGCGACACGTTGTTCGCCACGGGAACTTCACTCGTGCCGATCCGGAGCGTGACGCCTCCCTCCTCCAGAAGGTTGGACGTCGGCCACCCAACCGCCGCCTCGTCGCCGCCCAGAATGGCCACAGCGGCCGAGAAAACCGTGAGCGGCGGACATTCCGGATGAATCACCGAAATCACGAAATTCGCGATTTCGGTATGCTGGTCCGGATACAGGTCCGTACTTTCCAGGTCGATCGAAGCCAGCGTCGCTTCGTTGACCAGCTCAACGACCGAACCGTCGCCAGCCGAAACCGGATACCGACAAGGATCATCGTACGACAGCCCAGCTTCCGGTTTTTCACCGGGAACCGAGGACAGCTGAACGTCCGAACATGCAAGGAGCAGAGTCAAAAACATCGTATCTCCACGAACAAAGAAGTATAGCAGAATTTTTGGTTAAAATCAAGAATATTCCGCAAATCCTTGCGAAAAATGCCGTTCCATGCTATTCTTTCGTTGCTTTGATTCGTCCTCAGAGGCGAATCTGTCCGTTGCGCCACGTGCGCAGTCGACCGGATTTCTGTCCACCATCGGTGAAACGAGAAATCAAGCATTCTATTCAAGAGAGCTTGCTGCTGATTTCTATCGTTTCCGATTGAATCCTTCACGTTCTCACTGACATTTTTTCATGTCCGACACAAACTCTGCCGCGCAGAACGGCTTTGAGGGACTTGGCATCGCGCCAACACTCCTTGAAATTCTGAACAAACACGGGTTCTCAACCCCAACCCCAATTCAGCATCAGTCCATCCCGGTCGCAATCTCCGGAAGCGACGTGATTGGTATTGCGCAAACGGGTACAGGAAAAACCCTCGCGTTCGGTATTCCAATGATCCAGCGCCTCGCCCAGTTTAAGGGCCGTGGATTGGTCATTTTGCCTACCCGCGAACTTGCATTGCAGGTGGACGAAAACCTCAAAAAGATTGGCGCAGGCATCGGCATGAAGACCGCCGTCCTCATTGGTGGCGCTTCGATGCATCTTCAAAAGAAGGCACTTCAAACAAAGCCGCACGTCATCATCGCAACCCCAGGTCGTCTTATCGATCACCTTGAGCAGAAAACGATTCGTCTCGACGACGTGAAGGTTCTCGTTCTCGATGAAGCTGACCGCATGTTGGACATGGGTTTTGCTCCACAGATTGCGAAAATTCTTGCAACCGTGCCAAAGGATCGCCAAACGCTCCTTTTCTCTGCAACCATGCCACTCGAGATTGTCCGTATTGCCAACACCGCAATGCGCACACCAGTTCGTGTGGAAGTGGCCCCACAAGGCACACTTGCAGAACGCGTGGAACAGGAATTGATCTTCGTCCCAAAACACGACAAAGAGCGCTTGCTCGAATTGTTGCTCAAGGAGCAAGAAGGAACCGTCCTCGTGTTCTCTCGCACCAAGCACGGCGCAAAGAAGATTGCTCGCGCAGTCCATGCTATGGGCTATACCGCGGATGAGCTGCATTCCAATCGATCGTTGGCACAGCGCAAAGCTGCACTGGAAGGCTTCAAAACCGGAAAGTATCGTGTTCTTATTGCCACCGACATCGCAGCTCGTGGAATTGATGTGAAGGGCATTGCCCTCGTCATTAACTACGATTTGCCAGACAATCCAGACGACTACGTTCACCGCATTGGTCGAACTGGTCGCGCCGGAATGGCCGGAAAGGCAGTCAGCTTCGCAACGCCAGATCAGCGTGGCGACGTGAAGGGCATTGAACGCGTCATCCGCGGACTCATCCCATTGAAGCCTGTGCCAAAAGTGCTTCCAGCGTACCGCAACCTTCCGCCAGTTGAGCGCGACAACGATGCGCATGCTCGCGGCGGCCGCAACGCGAAAACCTACGGCGGATCCACAACGTATCCCGGAGAAAAGCGCTACGGCGCAGCACCAAGTGGCCACGCGCCACAAAAGGCGTATGAGAAGCAGTATCACGATCGCGCAGCAAAGCCAGTGCCACAAGGCCAGCATCGCGCAAAGCGATACGACGTCAGCACAGCGTCGGCTACGCCATCGGCTCCTGCGCAACAGCCATACATCGCGCCAACTGCGAATCAGTTCGCCCCAGCGGCTCCTCGCAAATTCCGAAAGTAAGGAAACAAAGAACGCAGCTCAGAAATGAGCTGCGTTCTTTTGTATCGAGTTGAATCGATACGGATTTTTCCAGTTGCGACGAGTTTGGGTGCGCGACGAGCAAAGCTTCCGAGGCGTACTTCATGGTACGTTGAGGAAGTTTGCGATGGCGCAAGCCCAAAATCGACCAACTGGGAAATTCGCTCTATTTTGCCTTCGCAATTGCGTCGTCAATCATCTTCTTCATGCTCGCGTATGGAACTGCACCGGAAACGAGCGTTCCGTTCACGTATGTTGCCGGAGTTCCGCTCACGCCGGCAGTTCGACCGGAAGCTGAGCCTGCGTCCACAACACTCTGATACTTCGCTGTGCTCACACAATCCGCGAACTTCTTGGTGTCGAGATTGAGGTCGGACGCGGTCTTGTTTACGTATGCCGTTGCCGTTGCTGCGTCGCTAGAAAGATTTTCCGTCTGGCCCGCGTACATTGCGTCCGCAAACTCCCAGAACTTTCCCTGCTCACTTGCACATTCACTTGCGAGAGCGACCGGAACCGCATTTGGATGGAACGACAATGGGAAATGACGATAGACCCACGCGACCTGGTCGCCGTAGTCCTTCACAATCTGCTGCATGGTTGGATCGTGCTTGCCGCAGTATGGGCACTGGAAATCCGAGTATTCCACCAATACCACCTTCGCCTTCTTGATATCACCACGGATGTGATCGGCGCTTGTCACTGGATCAAGCTTGCCTGCTGGAGCCGCAGCAGCTGCAACCGGTGCTGTTGCAGCAGCAACCGACGGGGCCGCCGCAGCAACCGCGCTACCGCTCGAAAACGCTGAGAAATTGTTCATGAGCAGAATCATTGCCATTCCGCTCACCAAACCGAACGAGAACATGGTTCGTGGGTTTCCATCAAGGAATCCAGGAGTCGTGGACTGAATTGGCGTGGACGTTGGCATTTCGTTCCGTTCATCAGACATACGAAGATATTACAGTTCGAAGCAAGTTTATCAGCTCCGGCACTTCTTTGCGCCTCTTTTTATCCACATTATGAAGAAGATGCCGATTCCGAAAAAGACAATGGAAAAGTACTGCCCAGGGGTTAGTCCGAAGTAACGCACATCAATGACGCGTAAGAAATCGAGACCGAAGCGCGTTGCGCCGTACCAGATCGAAAACACGGCGATATAGATTCCAACAGGACGCTGCTTTCTCGACAGCCACAGAAACACCATCGCGAGCACACATGCATTCACCGATTCGTATAATCCAAGATCATGCCGCACAACACCGTCGGGATACTGCACGCCGAGCAAGAAGTGCGTTGCGGTTCCGGGATGGTCGTGAATAAGAAAACACCCAATACGTCCAATCCACATCCCAAACGGCATACCGAACGCAACAATATCGGTGTACCGAAGCAGATCAACTTTCCGATGACGCAAATACAGAATGCCCGTTATCGATGCAACGACGAAGCCGCCGTAAATCGATAATCCACCTTTCCAGATCTCGAACACTTCGGTGAAGTGCGCCGCGTAATATCCAGGATCGTAAAACAGTACGTGACCAAGTCTTCCACCAACCATTCCCGTAATCGCCACCCACGTCAGCATGTCCCACACAATTTGCGGATCATCCCCGCGCTGCTTCGCAAGTCGTGCCGCCATGAAAGCGCCGAGGAGAAAGCCGAAGGCAACGAACAAACCCCAGACGTGGAGAGTGAGAGGGCCAAGGGAGAAGATTGTGAGGGAGAAGTATGGGATCATACCAAAGCCCCCTCCGACTCCCCCATAAATGGGGGAGAGATATCATCGAGCGTTCGTTCGATCGTTTTGATTACAGATACGGGGCTGTTCATAATTTCTTCGTTTCGGATTCGGAGGATGGCGTAGCCAGCACTCCTTAAATACTCCTCACGATCTTCATCGTACTTTTTCGCGGCGTCAGAATCATGGACTGATCCGTCGATTTCAATAACGAGCTTCGCCTCATCACAGTATAAATCAACAATGTAGAGCCCAATTCCATGTTGACGACGAAACTTCTTCCCACGAACCCTTCTCATTCGCACTAAATTCCAAAGAATCTTTTCCGCCGGAGTTTCGTTTGCTCTTAAATCACGCTGTCGTTCAACATACTTCGCGAGACCGCGAATTCGATCTCCAATAACCCGAAGCTTCCGATATGACTTCTCTCCCCCATTTATGGGGGAGTCGGAGGGGGCTTCGATCATAACGCCCCCAGCACCACCAATGCCCGCTTAAACTCGGCGATTGCTTTTTCTGCTTGCGCGATCTTCAACTCCGATCCTGCTTCGTGAACCAGAGTATTTCTGAGCGACCGTGCCCAGAAGGTTCGCTGGAGGTCGTGATATTTCCTGCTCGCAAACTTTAATCGCTCCCCCGTCGTTGTTCCTGGAAACGATTTTGCTTTTAATGCAAGGTCGAGCACTGCGTCGGCCTGGATAATCGCCAATCGCAGACTCATCACGTCGCCACGACGAGCGAGATCTTCAACCGCCTTCCAGTGCTTCGATACATTGTCTCGTTCACTTCCAAATCTCCATCGCCGCATCGCCCGCCGAAGCCACACCGTCGCCATCAGCAGAAATACAAAACCGACGGCGCCGATGACCACGTACGGAAGTACGGCTGATGCCATCGATGCAACGTCGGTTTTCATAGTTACGATGCGTTATGCAATCCTTCAAACGCCGCAGCGACCTGGAGAACTCTATTGTCATCAAAACTCTTTCCAAGCACCTGCAACCCAACCGGCAAACCGTGCGCTGTGCCGCAAGGAACGGAAATTCCCGGAATACCAAGAATGTTTGCGGAGACAGTGAATACGTCGGCAAGGTACATGGAGACTGGGTCGTCCATCTTTTCGCCAATTCCCCACGCAACGATCGGTGACACTGGGCCGACGATGACGTCAACATTCTTCAGTGCAGCATCAAACTCCATCTTCATCGCCGCACGAACCGCAATCGCCTTCTTGTAGAACGCATCGTAGTAACCGGCGGACAGAATGAACGTCCCCAACATGATACGACGCTTCGATTCTGCCCCGAATCCTGCGCCGCGAGCGGATCGGTAGCTTTCTTCGATTGCGCCTTCCCCACGATTGCCGTAGCGCATACCGTCAAAACGCGCCAAGTTGCTACTCGCCTCTGCTGGCTGAATAATGTAGAATGCCGGTAATGCATACGGCGCAAGCGGCAACGACATATTCACGATTTCTGCTCCGCCGCTCTTCAGCGTGTCGATCGCCTCATGAATCCTCGCCGCGACATCTTCATCCATGCCGTCGATAAAATATTCCTTTGGCACGCCGATACGAACGCCGGCGAGACTTGATGAAACATTTTCCGAAGCCGGGTCATCAAGAACAACCGACGTTGCATCGTGAGAATCCTTTCCCTCGATCACCGACAACACGATCGCGATGTCCTCAACGGTTGTTGCGATCGGGCCTACCTGATCGAGGCTTGATCCATCCGCAATGATTCCATATCGCGAAACACGTCCGTAGGTCGGTTTCATTCCAACAACACCACAAAGTGACGACGGCTGGCGAATCGAGCCGCCAGTATCTGAACCAAGCGCGGCAGGAATCATTCCCGCGGCAACAGCCGCCGCAGATCCGCCCGATGTTCCACCAGGAACCTTCGACGTGTCATGCGGATTCTTCGTCACATGAAACGCCGATGATTCGGTGGACGACCCGAAAGCAAACTCATCCATGTTCGTTCTGCCAATAATGATGGCGCCAGCTTCCTGCAGACGAGTGACGACGGTTGCGGTATACGTCGCACGATAATCGGCGAGCATCTTTGAACCGGCGCTTGCGATGTGACCCATGACAAGCATGTTGTCTTTGAGCGCGATCGGAACTCCAGCCAATGGAAGGTCAGCCTCACCAACTGCGATACGAGCATCAACCTCCCTCGCTGCCTTCCGTGCGTCGTCGGCAAATACTTCGAGGAACGCGCCAATCTCACCATCCTTTTCTTCAATTCGACGAATCGCCTCATCGACAATCGATTCAGCTGTCGCCGATCCTGCATTCACCGAATCTCGAATTGATTTTACGGTCCAGTTGGTGGTCATAGATTACGCAGCGAAAACTCCAGGAACTTCCATCGCACCGCCAACCTGCTTTGGAAACGCGGCAACAACCGCATCGCGCTCTGCACGAGTTGAAGTAATGACGTCGTCGCGCAATACATTCACCGCATCGGTAAGATACGCCTTCGCGTCAACGCCCGATGTGTCGACCTCTTGCAGCTTGCTGATGTACTCCAAAATATCCGGTAACTGACGCTGCAACATCGCCTTTTCGTCGTCGGTTAACTGTAATTTGGCTAACATTGCTAATCGGTTGATATCAATATCCATAGATTACCCAATCATACGGAGAAACTCCGCCTCAGACAAGACAGGAACGCCCAGTTTTTGCGCGTCCGCAAGCTTCGATCCTGGCGCTTCCCCGGCCACAACATACGTCGTTTTCTTGCTCACACTCCCAGACACTCCCCCACCAAGCAAACGAATCTTCTCCTTTGCTTCGTCGCGACCAAGTGCGTCCATCGTTCCCGTCAGTACAAATGTCTTGCCATCGAGCACACGCTTCACTGCTTTTGCTTTCGCGATGACGACGCCAACATTGCGATATGCTTCGATGATTTCTTTTCCGTAATCGGTCTGGAAAAAGTCGGCAATGCTTTGCGCGACGGTTTCGCCAACATCAGGAACGTCCGTCAAGTCCGAAATCGAAGCAGCCGCAAGCGCATCGATGGATCCGAACGCCAGCGACAATGCAAACGCGGTTTCTTCACCAACATGACGAATGCCAAGCGCGACAATGAACTGATCAAGATCGATAGTCTTCCGACGTGCGATCTTATCGACCAACTTGTTCGCCGAAATATCGCCGAATCCTTCAAGATCTTTCAGGTCGCCGATTGTCAGTGCGAACAAGTCTGGTGGAATACGAATGATATGCGCGTTAAACAGTTTTTCGATCACTTTGTCGCCGAGTCCATCAATAGCAAAGGCACGAGCAGCATGAAGGAGATGCTCACGTTCTTGTGCAAAACATTGCGCGTTCGAACAGACTAACGCGACCTCACCCGTTCGACGAATCACATCAGCACCACACATCGGACACTTCGCAGGCAGCACGATCGTTTTTTCTTTTCCAGTACGCAATTGATCGAGCACCTTCGTAATCTTTGGAATAATGTCTCCAGCTTTCGTGAGAATCACCGTGTCGCCAATCTTTAGACCAAGACGCTCAATCTCATCGGCATTGTGTAGCGTTGCATGCGTGACGGTTGTTCCAGCGATGAACGTCGCATCAACGGTTGCTACAGGAGTAAGTGCGCCGGTTCGCCCCACAAACCAATCCACCGATAACACTTTCGTCGTCGATTCTTCTGGCGGAAACTTCCATGCAGCGATTCCGCGCGGAGTTTTACCGACCACGCCAAGTCGAGCAAACGTTCGATTGGCGTTGACGCGAATCACCACGCCGTCAATCCAGAAATCAAGCTTCTCTCTGCGCTTCCCGAGTGATTCAAAGAACGCACGAATGTCACCGACCGATTTGCAATACTCGCCAGGCGGCGTCACGAAACCGAGTTTCTGTAGTGCATCGATCCCTTCTTCCTGGGTTTCGATATCAACTCCCTCTTGTAAGCGCCAAGCAAAAAATGCCAGAGGACGACTCGCGGCAATTGCGGGATCAAGCTGACGGATGCTTCCTGCCGAAACGTTTCGTGGGTTCGCGAACTCTTCAAGGCCTTTTTCTTTTTGTGATCGATTCAGTTTCTCGAATCCAGACTTTGGCATGTACACCTCTCCTCGAATTTCAATGCGACCCCTCACCTCCCCCCGACCCCCTCCTTCGTAAGGAGGGGGAGTTCTCAGTTTCAGTGGAACAGTTTCAATCGTACGAATGTTGTGCGTAACGTCTTCGCCGATGGCGCCGTCGCCGCGCGTTGCTGCAGAAATTAATACACCGTCCTCGTACACTAAGCTCATCGCCAAGCCGTCAACTTTCGCCATCGCGTAATAATCGATTTCGTCGTGACCACCAACTTTCTTGATGCGATTCTCCCATTCCCGAAGCTCGTCAAACGAAAAGACGTCTTCAATGGAAAGCATCGGAGACTTGTGCGTAATCTTTGAAAACTTATCGAGCGCTGTTCCTGCAACACGCTGCGTTGGCGAATCAGACGTGATGAGATCAGGATATTCGTCCTCGAGCATCTTCAACTCATGTTTCAGTGCATCCAAAGCCGCCTCGGAAATCTCCAAGGAATCGAGCACGTGGTATTGATAGCGATACTCATTAATCGCATCTCGTAATTTAGCGATTCGCACCTTTGCCTCGGCCTTGATCATACAGAGGAATGGTAGCAGAAAAATGGGGGGAACTGAATCTGAACTGATCGTTTGAAGGGGTGGGATTGAGAGACGGAATCCCGAACTGGATCCTGAGCGCATGCGAAGGATCTCGAACGCACCCACAAGGAAGTTTCGAACACCTGACTGAGACCCTTCGCCGGTGCTCAGGGTCTGGATTTCTCTATTTCGCACATGTCGTGTTGACACGACATTCCATTTGTAAATATGCCAATGATTTTTACAATCAGGTGTTGTGTCAACACGACATCACTAAAATCTAGAATCGACCACCCCGCTCTCGCTGGAAATGTCTTCCCGCCTCCGTTCCCATCCCAACCCCTCCAAGGGTCAGGTTCATTCACCCTTCAACGCCAAACGCCCCGATCAAAGATCGAGGTGTGTGGGCTCGCCGAAAGGGGAATCTTACCGCTACCCCAAAAGACCGAAGTACCAAGTAACAAAGGAGTTTCCAAAGAAAAGGGCAATAAATGTACCAATCACCATGAAAGTGCCGAATGGGACGTGACTGCGGAGGTCGCGACGGCGGAAGAAGATGAGGTAAAGGCCGAGCAATGCGCCGATGGCGTAGGCGGTGAGAAGGGCGAAAATCCCGAGCTCAGGACCGAGTAAGAAGCCCATCACCATTGCTAAGCGAATGTCTCCCCCTCCAACCCAGGTTCCGCGAGAGGCGATGTATTGGACGGCGAAGAATGCGCCAAGAAGGAATCCTCCGAAAAGCATCGTCAATGGATCAACGCCCATCACCGCGTTCAGTGAAAGCGCGATGATCATCGCGGGAACAGACAATCGATCCGGAATAATGCTCGCACGGTAATCGAACATAAAAATCGGCAAGAGCAACATCGCGAGCAAACCGTTGCGGAGGAACAATCCCATTGCGTCGGATGCGTCGCGCGCGAAGAATGGAATATTCGAATCCTGAGTAACAATTTGATACGCAAATGCCATGAACAACAGTGCCATTACAATCTCAAGCGCTGGATACTGCCAAGGAATCACAGACTTGCACATGCGGCATTTTCCCTGCAGTACGATGTAGCTAATCAATGGAAAATGATCCTTTGCATGCATCGGCCTTGCACACGTCACACATTTTCGTCGTCCAGCCGTAAATTCCAAACCGTCTGGCGTACGCAACATGAAAATGTTCACGAATGCTCCGCATACTAAGCCGAGCACTCCTGCAACAGTAATAATGGGAAACAGCGGCATAGGTTAGAGTGCGGCGCAGGTGCCAGCCTTAAATCCGTCCTCGCTTAAACAATCGAGGCCCTTCGCAACTCCAAGCAACGAATTCCCGCCTTCAAGCTCGAACTGGATGCGATACGAATCTGCGGTACCGCTGTAGCAATACACATCACTCACCCCGCCACAGGCCACAAGCTCACCAAGACCTGCCGCTGGCGGGATCGTGACAACGGAAAGATACGGCGTTGGGCCGTTGGACGAACATGGCGCAGCAAATCCTTCCGGTGACAGACATGCCGTCAGCGCCTGACCGAGCGGAATCGCTTCAGCTGCAACAGGATACGAACTGTGATTCTGGAAATACATTTCCAGTGCCATCTGCAGCTCGCGAACGTTCGCAAGGCGCGTCACGTCACGCGTATGGCTTCGGGCCGAGAGCACCGCGTAGCCCGACACCAGGCCAATGACACCGATGATTGCACCCATGATGAGAATTTCTGCGGTTCGTGTCATAGAGAGAGAAAGTTATGCAGCCGCTCGGCAACGTTCCGCGGCGTGTGATGCGTTGTAAGAATAATATCATCTGCGCCGGCAGCATGCAGCGCATTCACAAAATCACTGCTCGCTTTTGCCGCAAACACAACAATACGTAACGATTTCATCGTGGGCTGCTTACGCAGCGCACGGACATGGGTTGCAACATCGTCGTGCGATCCGACACTTCCACTATCGATAATGAGCAACGCAGCGTGCAGGCGAATTGCTCTGCGCTCAAACTCCGCAATTTCCGGCACAAGAACCACTTTCGCAAAGCGTTCTAGATGACGTTCATACACCGCGCTCAGCGCTGCGTGCGTCGTCACCAACACAATTGTTGGCCTTGCAGTCGTCATATCCGTTTACTTGTCCTTTTCCGGCACCACACGCATAGCTAAGCCAATCGCCACTGCAAGCCGACTTCCCACTTCGTCTAACACGCCGCGCGATTCTGGTGGTGTTGCAATACGCGCCCAAGGATCACCAACATACACATTCGTATTCAACGTATTTGTCATCGCCGCATCAATCCCTGCAAGCGCCGCAGAGCCACCCGTTAAGATTACCTTATCGACAGGCATAGGGCGCTGCGTGTTTTCCTGAAGGTTGATGTCGACTGCGTATTTCACCTCGTGCAGCAACGGCTTGATTGCCGCAAGAATCGCTGGAGGCATTGTGGAGCTGGCGCCGAGCGTTAAATCCTTTTTTGTTGCCTCTGCTTCTGGCAACCCAATGCTCATCGCGCTCGAAAGCGCCTCGGTTACCGCACCGCCGCCAGATTTAATTCCCCTCGTCAAATACGGAACGCCACGCTCGGCAATAAGAATGTTTGTACGATCGCCCCCAATATCCACGATCATGGTTTTCGCGTTGTCTTTGCCGATAAGCGATCGCATCAAGGCGAACACCTCTGTCTCAAGGGAGATGAGCTCGATCTTCGCGAGCGCAAACACCGCAAGATATTTTTCGACGAGCGCTTTTGGTGCAGCAGTCACCTGCACGCGAACCGTCTTCACCTTCTGCTCCGCCGGAGCGTCTACAGTAGGCGCGCCCTCCTTCGGCAAAAAATCTTTGTCGATAATATGCGAGTCGATAATCATTTCGGAAACCGGCAAAGGCAACAATTTTCCCGCCTGTGCTTCCACCACTGGACGAATATCGTCCTTCGCGGACTTTGGAGTAGGAATGCTGATAATCGCGTGAAACACGCTTTGTGCTGGCAACGATGCAACCGCCTTCGTCGCCTTCATGCCGCTTGCCGTAATAATGCCACGCAATACTTCTGCGAGTTTCTTTGGTTCATCAATGGAGAGTGCAGAAGCATCCCCGCCAAACGGAACGTCGGCATAGCCGTACGTTACCAATCGAATCCGTCCAGCATCTGGCGCAAGCTCCACAACCTTCAAACCCGTGGTGCCCAAGTCTACGCCAAGCAACGCCTGCGAAACTTCCTCTTTTTTTGCTCCAAACATATAGGGAAAGTATAGCACGGAGGTGTTAAAGCTTAGCTTTGACACCGTAACACTGATCAAATCTCCCAAATAATTTGAAGATTCAAATGTTAAAGCTTAGCTTTGCCATATCACGATGTGGGATCCAGGATCTCACAAATTCTAGATACTCTTCTGGCGGTATGAGTGATGCCAAAAATTCTGGATGAATAATGGGATCGATTGTTTTACCGATGTAATGACGAAAACTTGACCATGGATACTCAAGAAGCTTTTCAAAACGACCTTCGCTATCAGCGAACAGGTCGAGTTGATTCAGATGAACGTAACGTGTCGAATGAAGAAACTGACGATCGTCCTCGATCAAAACAGACTTATACGATGATTCGAATAAGGATCCGGTCCGATCGTATTTTCGATTAAAGTACTTCGTGTACCCCGTACCAAGTCGCTGCATAAACCTCGCAACACCATCATCAGCGATCTGTTTCACGATAAAGTGAACGTGATTATTCATCAATGTGTAACAAATGATCTCGACCAAAGGAGTCGTCGAACGTAGCGGATGACTGCCGTCTTCTCCGAGCTCAGGCTTCCTTGCGATCACTTCATCGTCGTTGAATAGAATGCAACCTCGAAGAAATCGACGTCGATCCTCATCACACAGAAAGGTATCCCGCCGATCAACTCCACGGTTGTAAATATGGTAATAACAGCCCGCTACCATCGGAGTAACACGCATAAAAGATTGATTTTCCTACTCTGAGTGTTAAAGCTTAGCTTTGTTTTTCACCCCATCCAACGTTTCATTCACCAGCGCGTCGGCGGCAGTATTTTGTTCGCGGAACACATGAGAGAATGTCGCTTTCCTGAATTTCGTTCGGAGATTGTGCACCTCAAGGAACCGCTTAGCGATTTCGGCATTTTTCACACGGTAGATACCGTTAATCTGCTTCACCGCCAGCTCGGAATCGAGGCGAACATCAATTTCCTCATATCCAAGATCGAGCGCCTTTTGTAAACCAATGATGATACCGGTGTACTCTGCTTGATTGTTCGTATCGATCCCAATGTACTTCGCGGCATCAGCAACGCGCTCGCCCTGCTCTCCGGCCGCCGATAACACAAAAAGAACTGCGGCGCCAGCAGCAGGCCCCGGATTTCCTCGACTCCCCCCGTCGGCGTACATTCTCACTTTTTTCATAATCGAATGTCTACGATTCTGCATTGTACATCCTTCCGCCCATTCCATTCGTTGATTCCTGGTTCGTAGGCAATATCAATCTGACGTCCACGAACCAGCTCCTCCGCTTTGTCGCCCATGCCAAACCCAATCATCTTACTTACCTTTCCAGCATCATCAAGCACGGTGAGCCGAAGATGCGTCCCCGTTGATCCCATCGTTTCCGCAATCATCACCGTCAATTTCAACGCAGCAAATATTGGCGGGCGATTCCCTTCGCCAAATGGCGCACACGCATTGAGTTCACCAAGAGAATCGATCGTGAACGTTGACGGCGTGACGACTGCATCGATCGGCAGTGTCACCGACGGCCCGTTCGCACCAAACTTCGATCGCGCAAACACATTCATCTGGGTTCGGAACTCGTGAACGTCGTCCATGGTTCGTACCGACAAACCACACGCCTGAGGATGCCCGCCTTTCTTAATGAAAATATCGCCACACGCATTCATCGCCTCCACAAGGTGGAGACCGCCGGCCGTGCGACCGCTCCCCACATAATGATCGCCAACTTTCGTGAGCGCGAATGCTGGCAACGCAAAATCGTTGACAAGACGCCCAGCGATGAGGCCAACGATTCCCGGCAACCACGCGTCGCTCGCAACAACTAACACATTGCACTGGTCGTCGATCATGCTCTTCGCGATCTGCTCCGCCTCCTTGTACGAATCTTTGAAAATCGACTGACGCTCCTTGTTCAACGATTCAAGTTTTGTTGCGGCAACCTCCGCAGCCTCGGCAGTTTGTGCCGTAAGCGTATCGAATGCGAGCTTTGCACTCGACAATCGGCCCGCAGCGTTGAGCCGAGGCCCAATGCGGAATCCGATTGCCGTTGTATCGATCGTCCCGAGATCGGTGCCGGACATTGTGAGCATTGCACGAAGGCCAGGTCGGCGCGTCTTATTTAAAACCTGCAACCCAAATGTTTCGAGCACACGATTCTCTCCAAGAATCGGCATCACATCCGTCACCGTCGCTATGGCAACGAAATCGAGAAACCATTTTTCGTAGCCCTCGGGAATATCGGAGCCTCGATTCCGAGCTTCATGGATTAACGCCGATGCAAATTTGAATGCAACGCCCGTTCCGCACAATGTTTTGTTTGCATATGTCTCACCCGGTGCCAGCGGATGCAGCACGATGGCGTGGCCTGGAAAATGCGTGCCCATTTGGTGATGGTCACAAATAACAACATCAATTCCCGCCTCGAATGTGCGATCGAGCTCCAGTCCATTTGCGATTCCGCAGTCCACCGTGACGAGAAGCTTCTTCTTCTCGTCGATGAAGCGCTCGATGGTATGCATCGCAACGCCGTATCCATCTTTCTCACGATCCGGCAGGAATACCTCGACGTTGAAAGTGAAACTCATCTTGTCTGTAATGTATCGCAACGCCTCAAACAACAATGCCGATCCGGATACGCCATCGGCATCGTAGTCGCCGTGAATAACGATCGCATCGCCACGTTCCAGTGCACCGAACATCGCCGCAACCGCCTTTGGCATCTGCGTAAAGTCGAACGGCGAATGCGTGTCGCGCTCCCAATCGGGATACAAAAAATGCTCGCGATGTTCTACCGCAACACCTCGATTCACTAAAAGCTGCGAAACAAGGTTGTCCTCGCTCCGCGGCGCGATGTTCCATGCAATCGTTGCCACACTAGTATCCTAACTGGCTCATCGATGCCAACATCGACACCATCACCAAAAGTGCAACAACGGCCCAGAACTTCTTCGTGTATTTTGAATTGAATTTCATGGCCACAGCGTAACAACGATCCGCGTTTGCGTCATTGGGAGGTGGGGATGAACCGCTACTTTGAAACGAACTCCAAAAACTGCTACTGTCTCTCTGCTACATACAGGAGTGCCATGGCAGACAGCGCATCAGCAACGCAATACACGAAAATCTACGAAGGGACGGATCATCGACTCGGCAAGATCATCGTCTGTATTGAGGGAAAGCATGATCTTGACGACGACACACTCGTCGTACTCGATCACGTCTTCCGCGCGTTCCAACTGGTAAATGAAACTGTTCATAGTATCGACGACCCGGAAATGGAGGCGTGGTACATCTCGCTCGCAAAGTCGTACTTCTACGTGACCACCGGTACCGTGGTCACGTCGGAAAATCAACCGACCAATGAAGACATCGGGGACAGCAGCACCTGGCGACTCGACGTTCCGGAGTACGGCGTCGTGATCATCGAGCCCTGCGGCGCAGTGGAATACAATGACGATACGTGCCAGATTTTCGTATCGCATCCCGGGCAGGGCGTGTACCTCGTGATCCTGCTAGAGATCATCGACACGAACCCGCTCACGTTCCGTTCCGTAGACCTACAGGACAAGGAACTGTGCGACGGGATCATCAACGGCTACCTCCTCGAGATCGGGGCCGTTGAAGTAGAGAAAAACGCGTCCAGCGCCGATGACAACTGAACGACGAGCGCCGCCACCCGTACGGGGAGGCGGCGCTTCGACATTTGGGTACTACCGTTTCAACACCTTCATGTACGCCTCGCTTGGGATGTCTACGGAGCCGACGCCCATCGCAAGCATTTTCTTCTTTCCCTTCTTCTGCTTCTCCAGCAACTTCAACTTTCGCGTCGCGTCACCACCGTACAATCCGGCAGTCACGTCTTTTCGCATTGCAGAAATGCGTTCGCTGGCCACCACTTTTCCCCCGATCATCGCCTGGAGTTTGATGACGAATTGCTGACGAGGGATGCTGTCCTTCAAGATTTCGAGCACACGACGGCCAACGCGCTCGGCTTCGTTCCGATACACAATCATCGCAAACGCATCCACGTTGTCGTCTGCAACAGAAATGTCGAGTCGGCACACATCGGCTTCGCGATACACGAATACATCGTAGCTCATCGACGCATACCCGCTTGATGCGCCCTTCAACTTATCGTTGAAATCGACGATGATTGCCGACAGTGGAAGTTCGTAGTGAATGAGCGCACGCCCTTCGGAGAGATAGTCCGTATTGATGTAAATTCCTCGGCGATCCTGTGCAAGCGACATCACATTTCCGATCGAATCGACCGGTGTAATGATATCCACCTTCGCCCACGGTTCGTCGATGTGATCGATGAAACTCGGGTCTGGTAAATCGAGCGCGCTTTTGACGATGTCATAGGTCGAATCGGACCTATTGGACCTATACACATGATAGGCAACACTTGGCAGTGTTACCACCAAATCAATGGTGAATTCCCTACTCAATCGCTCCTTCAAAATTTCAAGGTGGAGCATGCCAAGGAATCCACAACGGAAACCATAGCCGAGCGCTGGCGAATGTTCAGGTTCGAACACGAGCGCCGCGTCGTTGAGCTTCAATCGGTCCATTGCGTCGCGAAGCGCACCGTACTCGTCGCCTTGTGCTGGAAAAATTCCCGCGAACACCATTGGTCGAACTTCGCGATATCCCGCCAACGATTCAACGTGTTCGGTAACAGGCGCAACAGTCATCGTGTCTCCAACACGACATGCGCGAATATCTTTAAGTCCAGTAACAATGTATCCGATCTGTCCGGTTTCGAGCTCATCAAGTGGAGAAAACTTTGGTGTGAGCGCGCCGATCTCGAGGATTTCTCCGTCGGCATCTGTTGCGAGCAGCTTCAGCTTGTCGCGTTTCTTAAACGTTCCGTCCATCACGCGAACGTATGCCACAACACCTTTGTAGTCGTCGTAAGCCGAATCGAAAATGACGGCGCGTGGCGGTTTCGTTTCCGATCCTTCTGGCGACGGCACACGGTCGATGACGGCGTCGAGAAGCTCGCGAACACCAGCGCCAGTTTTTCCCGATACTTCCAAAATCGAATCCGGATCGCAACCCAAAAGCTTCACGAGCTCGGCCTTGCGTGTTGGCACGTCGGCCGCTGGAAGATCGATCTTGTTGAGTACTGGGATGATCTCAAGATTTTCTTCAACAGCGAGGTACAGGTTCGCGATGGTCTGTGCCTGAACGCCTTGCGTGGCATCGACCAGGAGAACGGCACCGTTTACCGACGCGAGCGACCGACTCACCTCGTAGTTGAAGTCGATGTGGCCTGGGGTGTCGATGAGGTTCAGCGTGTAGTCCACGTCGTCCTTTTTCCAGACCATTCGGGCCGGAGCAAGCTTGATGGTAATTCCCCGTTCTCGCTCAATATCCATGGAATCGAGCACCTGGTCCTTCATGATGCGTTTGTCGATGGTGCCAGTCACCTCCAAAAGACGATCCGAAAGCGTGGACTTTCCGTGGTCGATATGGGCAATAATGCAGAAATTGCGGATGTTTTTCTGTGGGACAGGCATAGCGGCAGGGCTTGGGCCGTATTGTACCTTCATTTTTTCATTTTTGCCTATTCCCGATCAAACGCTCGTGGTTTGCCTTTTTTCAAATTTTCTGCTAATATTGGACGTTTCCTCTGCGGGCAATCCCAGCAAAAGGAACGAAAAAAACAGTGCTCAGTTCTTCAACTTCTCACCAGGAGGCTCCACCATGGGCCACCCGCGCACCGCCGAACAGACCTCCTGGCCCCCTGGCCGGCACCAAGTCCGTGTTCGACCAAGAAAAGAAAAACCGAAGCGGCGGCGTACGACACCGCCGCTTCCCCCACCGACGACCCTCTTCCTCGTTCCAGACTTGCCGCAGGCGCCAGCTGTCAACGAGGGTCCGTGGGGAGTGGAATGGACCGAAGTCCAACGGTCCATCGCGGAACGAGCGGTAGAGACCGTGGGAGATGCGGCCAACAAAGCCGCGACAACCGTCTTCCTGCTGATCCTGGAGTTTCAGCGGACAGACGATTCAGCGACAGAGCACGGCAAGAAGCTCCTCGGCGCACTCCATCGGCTGCTCGACTCTTACATCACCCGGTGCAGCGCACTGGATGTGATGAAAAGAATCCACGAAATCGGAGATCGACTCCGACTAGATGGATATTCCGAAATCCTGGACTGGAGCGCCACCGCAAGATTCGTGGTTCAGAAGGTGTACGCACAGGGCTACGTCGCCGCGCTCGGACAGGCCGAAGCAGCAGTCCCAAGAGCGTTCACTTCCCGCTCACACCGCCCGTGACACGTACGCAAAGGCCTTCGACTCTTCACGGAGTTCGAGGGTCTGGCTGTTTTTAGCATCCAATTTGAACAAGCGGATCAATTTTGATAGTATTCCTCGTCACTTCAGCCAACGCTGGAGGACGAAAAGGAGAAACGTGCTACGCGATAAACCACCCCTCGGCGTCTACGAAGCAGTAACGGAGGGCCTCGATAGGCACCTCCGACGCCAGATTGGCGACCTCATCAACATTCCGTGGAAAAAAATCGGACGCCTTGAGGTCTGGCAGATTCTGGAGTCTCCCTACGCAACCGGACCGGACTTGATTGCCGGCCCAACGCCAGGTCAGTTCCGGAGTATCCGTAAAAAGCTCTCCGCCGTTCACTCTCGGCTGACGCCCCGAACCCTCATCACTCGCCAGCTCAAGGAGCACCTGAGTATCGAACCCAGCGAGCGAGATCCAATGGAAGTCGGTGTCACCTGGCGAGTCGAGCAGACTCTCGTCCCCGTGCCATGCCCCGAAGGCAAGGCTCTGGAAGGCGAAGAGACACCCACCGCACAAGAGATGCGACTGGTGGTGGACAACCTCCGTCACGTCCACGTACTCGCCGCGTACGACCGGCTCGTCTCGCTCTACGAGCTCATCGACCGCAACCCTGTTGCCGCGGCCATCATCGTGAACGAATTGAAGCGGCTCGACTACTAGTCACTACAAACGCGCAACGCGGTTCGACCACGCAGGTCGAGCCGCTCGTCGTTTTAGCTGAGTTTCATCACGGAACGACACTCGTCTTCCAGCGCAGCAAGCGCCACAAGCACGAGAAGAATTCGCATGGAGAAACGGAGATTATGCCCGTGCGCCGGCTATCCAGCGCCTGCATCACACGGAAGATCAACGCTCGCAACCCCGACGGTCGCACAATCGTCACCAACCCAAAGGTGAAGCACGCCGTAGCAGCGCGACGCTCCGCGCGCGGACGGATAAACGTCGGGTCCGGACGTGGTTTCTTCCGCACGAATCATCGCCGCGGAAACTCGATCGAAGACGTCATCGGGCGCAAGGCGAATGAACGCTGCAAACGCCGGTGATGCAAGAACGGAGATGTCCGAGATGCCTGGCTGGAGGACGAGCGCGTCGATGTAGACGAGCTGACCGCTCTGATGCTCTCCGAGGTTGAGCACGTCAACGAAGCGAAGTGCATCAACCATCCGACGGAACAGCGTAAGCGCATGTTGCGTCTGCGACCATTCTTCGGATTTAAGCGGATGAATGGGGATGCGCAGCGCCACGCAGTCGTTGCGTCGCTCGAGCCCGTTTTCGCCAATCACGATCGATCCACGCGTTTCTGCATCGATCAATACCCACGCACGAAGCGTCCACGTTGCAAGAATTTCGGAACCATCTGCACGCAACGACAGCGTCGTCACCCGCGGCGGATTCGGCTCCATCATGCACGGCTGAAAAAACATCTTTCACCTCCCAAAAAAGCTTAGCACGAAATCACTCCACTCCCAATAAGCTCTTCTCCACGATAAAATGCAATGAATTGCCCAGGTGCGACGGCGCGTTGAGGAGAAGAAAAGTGAACAACAAATGCAACGGAGAGCGATGGGGTCAGGTCTTTACCTTTTACTTTTTCAATAACACATTCTGCCAATGGCTGCCGGTATCGGATCCTCGCCATGATCGGCTCACCGATCGCATGGTCGATTGCGCCAGGAATGGTTTCGCTGATGTTCGTCGCGACAAGATCCGATCGGAACAGTGCCGGATCATCGGCTCCAACGGCAACAATCACTTCGTTTGTTTCCGGCCTGCGATCAACAACATATAGCGGCGTGCCTCCGCCGATTCCTAATCCCCCACGCTGGCCGATAGTGTAAAACTCGAATCCACGATGCTTGCCGAGGACTTTCCCCTCAGTCGTCACGATATTGCCGTCATGCGGCGTAATACGAGCCTCAAGAAACTGTTGCATGTCTACTTGACCAACGAAGCAAATGCCTTGGCTGTCTCTCTTTTGGGCAGTGGGCAAGTGGGCAAGCTGGGCAAGGCGCCGAACCTCGGCCTTCTGCAAGTCACCGATGGGAAAGAGTGATCGCTTCAACTGATCCTGATTCAGCTGACACAAGAAATAGGTTTGATCTTTATTTTCGTCGAGGCCGACGAGCAAGTGAGCAGAACCTTCCCCCTTACCCCCGCTCTCCTCGCCCGCCGCAGCTCGTCGAGCGCCTTCGTAAGGAGTGGGAGTGTCATCAACCCTTCGCGCGTAATGGCCAGTCGCAATGAAATCACAGCCGAGCTTATCGGCTTCCTTCAAAAACAAATCGAACTTCATGTACTTATTGCACAGCACGTCCGGATTCGGTGTTCGTCCGGCTTTGTATTCGTCAATCATGTATTCGTACACCTTCGATCGGTACTGCTCCTCAAAATCAAATGTATAAAATTTCAATCCCAACTGCCCAGCAACGCGCATTGCATCACGTCGCTCTCGTCGCCACTCGCACTCCTCGCCGTCGTCGTTCGTGCTCCAGTTTTTCATGAAGCCACCAATCACCTCGTATCCTTGTTCCAACAACAACACCGCAGCAACGCTGCTGTCCACGCCGCCAGACATTCCAAGGAGAACGCGCTTCGCCATACAAAAGTAAAAGGTAAAGACCTGACCCCGTTATTACGTCACGTTACGTCATTAGATATTCCAAGGAGAACTTTCTTTGGCATACAATGCGTCTATAGTGTACCGGAATGCCCAGATCCTGAGCGCATGCGAAGGATCCCGAGTGCGCCCAGATGGAACCTTCACGCATCTGACAGAGACCCTTCGCATACGCTCAGGGTCTAACGACGCATGATTAGCGCGCGAAAACCTCAAGCTCCGGCTCTGCGACCGCCGTAATCCGTTCCTTCGTTACCGGCTGATCAAAACTCAACGATCGCGCCATAAGTGCAAGTGCCGTTGATCCGTTCGGAAGTTGAATCGCCGCTTTTGCTCCGTACTTCATGTCGCCAACGATCGGCGATCCAATCGACTGCATTGCGACACGAATTTGATGCGACCGACCGGTCTTCGGCCTCACCTCGATGAGCACGCGACCATCGTCGAATTTCTGTATCGCCGACCATGCTGTTTCTGCGTACTGCGATCCTGAAACTTCGTGATCAAATGCCTTCGTCGTATTGTTCGTTTCGTCTTTGACTAGCCACTGCTTTACGATTCCCGAATCACCGACCGCGCGATCGGACGCTTCGACGACCGCCCAGTAGATCTTTTCAACAGCGTGCGTTCGGAACTGATCACTCAATCGCGCCGATCCTTTGCTCGTCTTCCCAAACACCACAACTCCCCCAACCGGCCGATCAAGGCGGTGAATAAGGCCAAGAAACACATTCCCAGGCTTATCGTCGCGTTGTTTCAAAAAATACCGCACCTCGTTAATAAGCGTGGAGTCCCCGGTTTCGTCCGCCTGCACCAACATGCCGTGCGGTTTTTGCACGGCAATCACGTGATTGTCTTCGTAAAGGATTGGAACCATAGATTGTAAAATGTCACTAAATAGTCTAGCATCCTCAGGTCACCAAGGAGAAATCGTGACCGACTTCGACCGGCGGAACGCCATCAACCCCCGTTTCGTTCCCTCGTACTGCGACAAATGTGGTGAATCTATTCGCCTCTAGAAAGAAGGCGACGACTGGAATCAATTCACCTGCTCCCTGAATGCGAGCCATATGCGGTGGATCCAGTCGCCGTCGGTGGCGTACGCCGTGCTACTCGACGAGCTCGACCAGACGTACATCATGGAGCGCGCCATTCTGCCGGCTATCGGTGGCTGGTGCTTCTCTGGCGGGTACACGGACTATGGCGAAACCGCCGCGGAAACCATCGTCCACGAAACGTCCGGTAAAGCCTGCATTCGCATCGTTGGGAAGAAAGCGAAGTACCTCGGCCAGTGGTTCGAGCCCGGCCCCGGTGTGACGGTGATCGGGGTTCTCGTTCGCATCAAGACTGCGGACGTCGACCCCTTCGTGCCGAACAAGGAAGCAACTGCTCGACGTGAGGTGAACCTCTGGGATCTGGAACCGGAGATTCTCGCCTTCAATAGCAACCGGCTTGCGCTAGCCGCAGCTCGAGAGGTCGTTCGGAAGGAGCGTGCGTTCGAACATCCGTGAATCATCACGCCACGCGACGCCGCCTCCCAGTACGACCTGGTGGGCGGCGTTGGTCGTTTATATAAAATGGAACGTTAAAAAACAACGATGCGCTGCGTTGGGCGTTCCCCAACACAGCGCATCAGCTTGTCACCCGTGAAGGAACTCGTCCGGAACGGCGTCCACGTCGTCGAGCATTTCGTCGAGCGTGACGACAGACGCGCCGATTACGCCGCAGATGTGGCTCACACAGAGGAACTCATTCCCAACGGTTGGCACGTGGTAGTACGTCAACATTCGATGCTCTTCCGGTTCTACCAGGCCTTCGATAGGGTCGAGCAACGCAGTGAACGAACGCGTTCCCGGCGCGAGTACGACGGCGTAGTTGTACGATTCACCGCTCACGCGATGAATACACTCAGCGATTCTTTCCACGGCAGACAAGATGCCGTAGATATTCCCCACCGGAATCTTGATCTCGCGATCATGAATCATCACTGCCGACATTTCACACCCCGGTGATTTGCGAGCGCCCCAGCTTCCAACCGCTGCTCTTCACGAGCGTCGCACACCCAGCAGCGACAGTCGTCGCTCTCGAGGTCGCCCACGCCACAGGTCGTGCAGTGCACCACCCGCAACGTCCGTGCGTTTGCGACGAACTCCTCCATGGGCACCTCGCGCCCGTTCTGAAGAGCGATGAGCCCGACGGACCGCGCGGCGAGGTACACATCCAACATCGTGATGAACGGCGCGGCGCGCTCGTAGCGCAGGCCAGCGTCGAGATCGAGCCGACGTGCGACGAGCGGACCGACACCTGCCAGCACGAACTCATCGGCAAAGGTGAGCATGAGCAGACGGAGCCGGCCGATCTGCACCAGAGGGACGAGCCGCGAAGGGCCGTCAACCTCGGAAAAAATCAGTGAACCAGCAATATCAGGAACCACACCCAGACCAATAAGCATCCCTTATCCTCCATCATGAAAGGGAACGAATAGTATACACGAAAATCGAAAAAGGGCTAGAGCGCGGCGGCTTTTTCTACAGAAATCGTCCCGCCTTTGTGATAAATGACCGTATCCCGACGGCCAACGTCGCCCTGCAAAATGCGCTCGGCAATGAGGTTCTCCACTTTATCCTGCAGCACGCGGCGCAATGGACGCGCGCCAAACTTTGGGTCGTAACCTTGGACAGAAAGCTCGTGCACCGCGTCGTCATCAATCTGAAAGTTGAGCCCTTTTGCCTTCAGCCGTTCCTCGATCTTCGCAACCATAAGATACGTAATCGCCGCAACGTCGTCTTGCGTGAGCGGTGAGAACACGATCACATCGTCGAAACGATTGAGGAATTCTGGACGATACACTTGGCGAAGTTGGTTCTCCATGAGCTCCGATTTCACCGCCGCGAGATTCGTCCCTTTCTGCACCTCGTCTTGAATGTACTGCGTTCCCGCGTTTGATGTGGCAATAAGAATGACGTTCGTGAAATCGATCATGCGACCAAGGCCGTCGGTTAAACGACCATCATCCATCACCTGCAAGAACAAGTTCAAAATATCGGGATGCGCTTTTTCCAGCTCGTCGAGAAGCAACAACGTGAACGGCGTTTTGCGAATCGCTTCTGTGAGCAGTCCAGCCTGGCCGTTGCTGCCGATCAGCCGCGCGACCGATGCTTGGTCTTGGTATTCGCTCATATCGAACCGCACCATAGCGTTCTCGCTACCGAAATACACTTCCGATGTTGTTTTCGCGAGCTCTGTCTTTCCCACACCCGTTGGCCCGAGGAATAGGAAATTCGCAATCGGTCTGCTGCCGGACCGAAGTTCGGTTCGTGCTCGGCGCAATGCTGACGACACTGATGAGATCGCGGCTTCCTGACCAATAACCCGTTCATGCAGTCGCGATTCCAGTTGCAACAACTTCTGACTCTCGTCTTGCGAGATTGACGTCACTGGAACCTTTGATTGTTCGGAAACGCGCGCAGCAATATCTTCCCGTGTTACCCAAACCAATCCTTGCGTTCGCGGCTTCTTTCCCACGTCGAGTGCAGCTTCACGAGCGACGGACAACGCAGAGGTCGGCAACACAATGTCATGAAGGTATCGCGCAGCAAGATCAACGCACGCGGCGACGGCGTGATACGTAAATACAACGTTATTCGTGTTCTCGATTCCTCCGATGTGGGATTCGAGAATGCGAATCGCGAGGTTGCGATCAGGTTCGTCAATCGCGATGCGCTGCAGTTTTGGTCCAAGGCTCGATCGCTCAAGCTTCTCCGTATATCCTCCCGGCGTTGCCGTCGCAATCACAAACGTGTAACCCTTCTCCAGTTCACCGGCGAGAATGGATGAGAGGTCAATCGATCCCCCAACGCCAACGAGCTCGTGAATATTTTCGATAACGAGAATAATGTTTCCACTCGCCGCAACTTCAAACAGCGCATACAGGAATCGTTCCTCCGCGCCGTTCCCGCCTTCAGCGCTCACGATGTGCGAAACGTTCATGCGGAGCAATCGCTTGTCCTTCAAGATATTCGGAACACGCTCCTCAACCATCAGTTGCGCAAGACCTTCAATCACCGCGCCTTTTCCAACGCCCGGGCTTCCGACGAGCACAACACTCTGGCTGCCGCCTTCAATCGATCGGAGCAATGCTTTCATCTCCATGTCGCGGTCCACACAGAACTCCGACCGGCCATACACGGCGTTCTTCGTGAGGTCGTCGGTAACATTATCAAGAAACGGCGTTGCAACCGCAGTGTATGCGCGGTCCATGTTGCCTGTTGGCTTGAATCCTGCCGCCTTACGGAAATCCTGATACCTCCGGCGCAATGCGTCTTGAATACGCAACCATGCAATCGTATTCATCGTCGCATCACGATCCGCGCCCACCGCAAACATGACTTCTTGCAAAAATGGATCCGCGTCGTATGCCGCAGCAAAACACTCGAGCCCAGACACGTGTTCGGATCCGAATGTTGCTGCGCTAAAAAATGCATCGCGAACAATACCGATCGCCGTATTTCCAAACGACGTCTCCCCCGTTGGAAGCGGAGCCATCTTGCGACGAAGCGGATCGATCACCGACGACAAGCTGATGCCGAGACGCGCAAAGAGCACGCGAACATCGCGATCTGCCGTGGATGCGGCGAAGATGTGCATCGCCATCACGTCCGCATGATTGGACTTCTTCGCAAGCGCGTATGCTTCCTCAAAAAGCGCAACGGAATCCGACGCCATCGCACAAAACATTCCCTGCTTCCGGCTTGCGGCGCCGAGCGATGGAATAGACGTCTTCTCTGGTACACCGTTTCGGGTTTTTGGAATGGTAACTGTCGCATCCGCAATCACTCGCGTTTTGTACCATGCGTAACACAAGGAAAGAACGCCGAGCCAGAATGCAAAAAGGTCTCCGTGCGGTGTAAGCCAGAAATCCGAATCAAGAACATCGGTTGCGTGAATGGTCACGACACCGATTACAAAGACAATAAACGAAACAAGAGCAGCACCAACTCCAATCCACCGAAACATCTTTGCAATACCGTGCATGCGTTTCCGATACGCAATCGCATCGGCGTTCATCACGCCGTCCCAATACCAAAATGTTCCGTCGATTAACACGCCAGGAATGCCCGACGTCTGCGCCTCACTTTCCTGGATAAGGGAGAGATCGAGGCTCATAGCGAAAGAATTGACGTTGCATGAAACAAGATGAATGCAACCGCGATTCCTGGGAGCGCGACATAAAACGCGAAAATTCCGAGAACGATGGCTGCAACGATAATCGTCACGAATCCGCGGCCCACCACATTCACCAAGCGCATAAACACGCTGATGATTCTGCTTTGCCAGTCGTACCGGCCAAACATCGGCACAAACATATTCCTTGCCCACGTCATCACCCCAATGCTTCGAACATACCCCTGCACAAATTCCATTGCGTATGTTGCGGCACGAAGCAATCCCTTTCCGTACCACCACGCAGGGAAACGCAAAATATCGCCGCCCAATTCCCAAAGTAATCCCGCTCCATTCCCTCCTTGTGCACCTTGCATATGGTGAGATTGTAACATGGCTTCGTTGAGCGAAATGAGCAATCAACGATTACGCCTTAAGCGAATTGAGCGAGTGAAATACGAATCCGGCTCAGACCATCGCTCAATTCGCTCGCGCATCGCGCTCGCTCAAGGGTAATCCCGATCGCTCATCGTCACCTACTTCATCCCAATATACGCGCTTGCTTCTTTATCAAGAAGGAGAACAAGTGAAATAATCGGCAACAACGAAAGTGCTCCACCGCCGCAAACAATCTGCACAATCAGCGAAACAAACGCTGCTGTTGCCCAGTTTTCCTTGCGAACCTTGATGGCGTTCAGCACAATCCACGGTAAACCAATAGTTGCTGCGAGAGCGATGAGGAAAAGAACTGCTCCCAAGACCATAGCGGGAAGCGGCGGCATTTCCTGTGCCCCACCAAAGGCGAGAAAGAGAAAGAATGCCGCACCGATCGCTAAAAAGAACAGTGGAATCGCCATCTGAATAATCGTCAACGTCCGCACGATACTAATGCGTTTTACGAGTGTCATAGTTAATCCTTCTTAAAGCTTACTTTAAAGACTGGAGCCCATTTCACGTTCATGTCGTCCACAATCTCCACTGGGAGCTGTTGCACATACATGTTCAGCGCGATGTCTGCTAACAAAATTGTATCAGATTGAATATCCACCTTCAGTTCCTCGATCTTTCCGGTATCTGCATCCCGTCCTCGAGCTTCATTCTCGATGCTCTTCTTTTCCGCCTTCAATGTTTCAATCTTCTCCAAAATCTCCATGTAATGCGCATTGTTCCGCAATTCGTCCTGGAACGATCGCACCATTTCCCGCTTTTCCTTCTTCTTCTTGGTGAGTCGAGAGTGAACTTCTTGGAGCTTTGGCATAAAAGGAATTTGGAGAATTCTAAGTGCGAATATCTTATCATGTTCACGGCTTCATCTCATCTGCGGTGTCGAGAATCATTCGCTTCGTGAATCCTCCGCGCTTTTCTGCACGTTCGTGTTTTGCCTTCAGCACGTCTTCGAAGGTGGATCCTTTCGACTGCGCCATGGCGTCGATGACTTCGAGAACGACGGCGAACTCAGTGAGCGATGGATTCGCAAGAGATTCGGCGACCTCTTCTGAAAGCTTTTCACGCAACAGTCGATCGTATTCTGCGTCGTCGGCAACATGCCACGTCGCCGATTCTCCGCGTCCAATGATAATCTCAGGAATGTTATCGCGAACAAGTTTTCCAAACTGAAGTGTTTTTGTCATAGACTTTCGATAAAACGGAAACGTGGAACCGACTCTCCGTTTACGACGACGTTCTCCGCAAACATTGCTGCTGGCCGAACCCATAAACCGATCAATCCCGTATCGCCGTCAACATGCCTGTAAACTACATGCTCTTCCAACGTCTCCGAATGTCGGGCAACGCCAATCACCTCGCACCGTCCGCCCTTATAGTGGATGTAAATTCCTGGGATGATCATATCGTTCGATGAAATGCGTAAGATTGCTGATTATATTCGCTGGTGGAATACAGTCGAATTCCAAAATCTTGCCAAAGCGCAAAATAGGAAATCCCAACATCGAGCGCCAATCGACTACACACCGTGCAATACGGTTCTCCGGATTGTAGTATTTCTCCTGCGGTATCGACTCTCGTAAAATATAACGTCGATCCTACAATCTCATTCGGATGTGTCCTAAGCGCGTCCATAATGGATCGCCATTCGGCATGAATGCAGCACGTCTTGTCTGACTTTTTCTTTTTCATCCAATCATAGTCATCAATTTCACACGTTCGCTGATCTTCGCCATTTCCCGCCGGCGAATTCCATCCTTCACCGATAACGAGGTCGTTGTTCACAATAACTGCCCCACACAAATCCTTCCCACACGTTGCGTGCGTTGCCACTTGTGCAGCAAGAGAAAAGTAGTGTTCATGATTGATCATATGTTATTCAGAAGCAATCCATTCAACGGAACCATGAATTCTACCGTCATCGCAGAAAAGATTCTCTAGTGTCGCGAGCGTCATTCGCTCGCCGCAAGCAACAGCAGAAATCGCCTCTGATTCGTTAAACGGCATAGTCGAGGCATCAAATCAGAATAATCATCATCATGTTACCAAAAGACTGCCCTATTGGCAGTCTTTTATCCTCACCTATTTCTGCACGGTAATCGTGATATCGTGCGTCATTGGCTGAACAACCTTCATGCTGGCAACCATATGATCCCAATACGGTGGGTTGAGATTTTCCCAACGACGGACGTTGACGGTACTGCCATCCGATGAAAAATGCGCTTCTGGCGTTGGATCTGGAATAGCTTCTGTAGGACAAATAAGATACGCGTTTCCAGCGCCAGGACCAAGTCGACACGTATCCGGAATCTCAAATTCAACAATTCCACCAATCGTGACGGTCTGCCAGTCAATCGCCGACGACGCCTCGTCGTCCACCGGAATACCGATATTGTCACTCACGCCAAGATATCGTGCGGTGAAGAATCCAATCACCATCGCCACCACTGTCATTGCCACACCAATCAGCACACCCTTCCACACAAGAGATTGCTTGATCATATGCACACAGCATAGCACGAAAAAAGATTAAAAATCTCTCATGGCTACAACCGCAATAATATCTGAGAGATTGAACACTTCTTCCGCATCTTTCAATAACAATTGTGGTATGAACTTTTGCAATTCAGCACGCACACCAATAATAATCGCCCCTCTGTCGGCACCCAATTCGAGAGCAGCTAACGCCTCATCATTCGCATCAACCTCTGCAGGAATCTTTTTCCATACGTTCAGGTACATTGGTATCCAATCATTACGGGATTCAGATTTTGCTCTTACTCCTATTTTCGTCCAAACATGTTCTACACGACGACGCAGATCCGCAATTATTCCGCGAATTCGTTCTGGGCGAAGGTCTTGAGCGGCAAGCTCAACTTGAACAGCACGAACCGCTTCAGTCAAACTCGGAATATGTTTTTCATATAATTCCGCCAAAGCCTTTTCTTGATCAGTTGGCTTATCTTTTGACTGAGTCTTTGGTTTAGCGCCTAACGTTTTCAATTCGCTAATCACGCCACGTAACGCATCAACTTCATCAACAAAACCAGCAAGCAATTCCGGAGTCATCTTCTCGGCCTCAGTGAGCTTCGCTTCGGAAGCTACAGAAACATGTTTTATTGTATTTTTTGGCACAGGTGCCACTTCAGGTTTTTTACCCCTTGTAAAGGCATCCGCTAATTGATGTGTAGTAAGAACGGCTGACGGATGTCCCGAAACGTTCATGCCCTCTAGTGTTGTACTTGCGTTCGATGCGACATGATCGAGTGTCGGTTGGGATTGGGGTTTGCTCTGCGTGCTTCTTGGTTGTGCTAAACCATTTGCAACCTCTACGTCCTCTCTTCTTGGACCCGCCCCCGTCACACCGTTCCAATCGTAAGAAAGGTATCCATACTCTCCTCCCCCTCCTTCGCCGCCAAACAGCGTACCAACGCCCCGTTCGTTCACCAACCCATATCCGGTCTGTTCTTTTCTATCTCTAACCTCTTGCCAACGAATACACCAATCTGGTTTTTCAACAGTGGCAACAATAAACGGATTTCTACCAATCGCAGTTGGAAGATTTCCATCTAATGGAGAGAGCCCCTCACATTGAACCGTATTACTGTATCTACTCCCAAGATTAATGGGAGGTTTAATACCAACAACCGGCTTGTCGCCCGGCAAAAAGAGCTTCTCTCCTGCTACTTTTTCACCAAAACCCTCACCCGGCTTTCGTCCGAATTTCTCAAAGATCTCTGGCTCAACCCCATGGAGAAACCACGGAGCTGGTGTTGCCGGAGCCTCCATCGCCTTTCGGAGCGCACCCTCAGCTTCAGCTTGTGTTTTTCCCACGATCACTTCTACTTCCCTACGTCCCCTTAACGTTTCTTCAATGTTGGAACGCAGTTGCTGAATGTAATCGCGGTATACCTGGATGTCTGCACGCAAAGATTCTCTATTCTCAGACCGCCTGTCTACACTCGGCGCAACAGTAGCCACACGTGCCGAGCGTGCTCGCACATGAAGCGCTTCTATTTCTTCAGAAAGCTCATGAAACGTTGCGCTGATCTGGCGTCTTTCATTCCACTCAGCATTCAATTCTTCAAGTTTTGCAGCGTCATCTACACGCCATCGATCTTCATACGTTTTCCGTACATCCTCGAGTGCTTGGCGATATTGAGAGCGCCATCTCTCGGGTTCAGTAAATATTCTCCCATCAATCTTTAGATTGACAATGGGATCATGCCCACTCAAGATTTCCTTGAGCGTCTTTTTCCGTTCTTCAAGCAATCTGCTTCGTATTTCTTCAGCAGTATCCTCTGGAGCCTTACCGTGTTCTGATAGGAAAAACGACTTCCTCCCACCGGGTAAACCCGGAATCCACATCAGAGGACGTTCATCTTTCGGCGCCAACCCAACCGTCAAAAAATACTGGATAACTGTTGTATCACGGTAGCCGCCAGTCTCAAACGTATCGCCATGAAAGCTCGAGGTAGCCCGTTCCTGTCCTCTTCCTTCTTTTGAATCAACGGACAGCTCTCCCGGCGCTTCTAAATCAACAATATCTGCACGAATACTGGCTATAGTCCTTTCTTGTTCTTCTATGTCTCGTTCAATAGTGGCTCTTGCTAAGTTCTCAGGATTTGGAATGAGCAAACGCGCCATTTCCAATACCCTTGCTTGCACCGCCGTGCTCAGCAGATCGAATGTTTCAGTAAGCTCCGGAAGTCCTGTGTGCGAAATCCACACAATTTCCTCCGGATATATTGCTCCCGGAATATCATCGAATTCCAATTCTACACAGACTGATTGATCTTTTGCCACGATTCTTTCTGTAAGATGCGTTTTCCAATGCGTTGAGAGACGTGCTTCTTCAGATGAAATTTCTTTAACGCCCTGTGGGTACGTCAGTGCTATGCGGTCGCTACGTAACGTCGTAACGCTCTGTGGCTCACCAAAGGTATCAAAGAAGCTTGGACCAGCAGCATCCAGGCGCCTTTCCCATAACCACTTTGTGCGCTCGTCCATCGATACGCCTTCTAAACCTCGAGGCATGTTCCTTGTATTGACTGGATTCGGCATAGAATTGAAATATACTTTGTATTGTACCAAATCCTCGTTGCGACGCATGACTAATCCGTGTAATGGTTTTCAGGTTCAAAATAAAAAGTTACGCACGCAATTTTCTACCGCACACGCTGCCGATCGTAGCCAAAATGCACTTCATCAATAAGCTCAATTCGCGTTGGACGAAGCACGTACCATTGGTGATCTTCGAGAACGACGAAATCCCCAGCAGGCTCTGGCTTATTTCGTTTCCGGAAGTGCTTCACCACAATCTCGCGAGGCACAGAATCGATTACCTCCGCCACTCCACTCATCTGCACCCCACGATCCGGCTCCCCCGGCCTCATCGTCGCCGTTATCGCTGCCGCGACATTCGGATTCTTTACGATCGCCAACGAATGCCTTCGATTCACCGAACTCATCCAATACACACTGAACTCATCGTCATGAACAAAAATCACATCCGCCACCCAAACGCCCTCCTCATCGGAAACGCCGAGGGACATCAAATATGAAGAATCGAGGGCCTCGTGTGTAAGAGCAATAAGATCATTCATACCTTCGTGGAACAAGCGTCGCACCATTCTGATACGCCTTCATGAAGTGATCTATAGAAACACGATGGCCTGGTCGCGGGGGCAGGCCAGGATCGTGAAAAGTAACTTCGTCACCTTGAATGTCGTACACCAAGATTGCGTGTCCAGCGTTATTGTCGACACCGTGCAAAATACCGAAATGCACGAATGCGATAATAAAATACTCCTGAAGCATCACTCGCATCTGTTCCGCGCTCAATGCCTGAATCGCGAGTAAACCTGCATCGATCATCTCTTGAGCGTCTTTGTGTTCTCGTTCGAATCCCGGCGTCGCATGTGCCTCTTGATCTGCTACCCATTTTTCATTCCCCCGATAATACTCAAGTAAATACTCGTGACTATTTTTTACAAACTGATGATAATCAAAATTCGTCCAGTATTTTGTTCCGGGGAACATTCCATTCAGATTGATGATGCTTCTCGGCGGCCATGTATATAGTCCAGGCGTAAATCCCGTTATTGCGTTCGCTTCTTCCCACGAAATCTGTTTTCCCAACGCCTCACACACCATTCGAATACACGCCTGCGAGCAATGCAGGTCATCGGGAAGATTGGAGTAGAAGGCTGGTTCGAGCATAGGTTTTCCGACAGATACAAACCTGTCTTGAGATATTTATCCATTTGCCAAAACAAATCGTACGACCTTCATCATCGAATTCCAGTCCACGCCGCCGTCGTAATACCCCTGATACGTTGCAAGCATGATTTCGTTGTTCTCAAACGGTTCGTGACCAAACCGATCGCTTTCTGAAACAGCGTGAAAGGGCTTTTCTGAAATTTCTACCACTCGGGCATGTCCAAAAATCTTTCCGTCCTCATAACATAATCGCAATTTGTCACCGACAGAAATATTTTTGTCATCAAAGAATCTCCATGTAACCGTTTTCGTTCCCGCAAGAATCATGTCAGCGAGTTCTTTCCGAAACTTCAGTCGTTTCATATCTTACTCTAAGGAATACACATCAATTACCGGCTCTTCGTACGGATGAACCGCCTTGATCGCTGCGATGATTCCTGCAACGCCTTCGCGAGTACAACTAATTTCGATTCGCTCCTCCTCGACCACTTCCAATGTTCCGACCTCGCCGATCGCCGGATTCGCACCATCAAGCGGCAAGAATCTTCCAACCCCTTTCGTTGAGAAACTGCAGTATCCATAATTCCCCACACGATCGAGTCCCGTCTTTCCGATCGTATCACGAACAATATCGGCGTGAGTGACGGGAACGGTGACGATGAGCTTAAGATTCATACGTCTATTTTAAACTCCCACGGGGGTCAAGGCGCTATTTAGCAAGGTGGCGCTACAGACTTCAAAATCCGAAAAATCTGTCATAGAAAAGTCTGTTGCCTTTGGCGAGAAATACGCCACGCTAACCGGAGCCTGCTTCATAAAAAAACAGAATGTCTCTTGCGTAACCGGACATTTTGATGGGTCTGGGCTTTCTGTTAAAGGCGAATGATGAGTCAGCATCCGCCTCACAATCCAAACTACACAATCGGCAACTTGCAACATCAACGATTCATTCGATGGGACATAATGAAGATTGCTCATCAAAAATACAGCCCTTGATTCAAAATCAAATTTCGAAACACGCGATCTCCCTCCGCTCGAAGAGATTGAGCGCCAGGCAACCATATTGGACAGTAAAGCAGAAACTTCTCGCTCATCTTGAGAGCTCGCGTCTTCTTTCCCGTTCATTTTGTCGAAAATCAAAATCCCATTTTGATTTGCCGCCGCTAGCTTGTACTCAAGAATATGAATCATCGCGTGCGCGGCCATCTTCTTTTTCTCAAACTGGATTTTTGGCTCCAATCCTTTTTGTTTCACATCAATTCCCAAAACAAGCGGGCACGACATCTTTGACAGTAGCTGAAGCAGCTCTTCGAAAAACTCCTTTACGACCTTTACGTCTCTAGCGCCGCTCATCGCCGCGTTCCAGAGCTCATGAGCATGGATCTCATTCTTGCTCCAATCGCTAATCCCCAATTTGTGGTTTACGAGCTCCGCGAACATTCGCTCAAGATGATGATACTTATTCTCGTGAACCATGAGACCCCCAAAAATGATATAAGGGCCGTCACTAAAAATTCCCGATCCATCGGTCTTAAAGTTAATACCTGATTCGTCCGTATGTACTAAAAACATACATTATTTCCCATGACACTTCTTGAACTTCTTTCCGCTTCCGCAATAACATGGTTCGTTGGGACGAGGTTTCTTGGAAACTGAATCACCTGCGAGAGATGCTTCGCTTTCGCTCAGCATGACTGAGTCGGATGGAGAAGCGGGATTCGATTCGGCTACTGCCGACTGCCCACTGCCTACTGCCCGACTCGGCACATCAATCACCGTTGTATCGCCGCTGGATTGCTGCGAGAGGAATTGCACTGCATTACGGATCAGCTGCGGAGCGTTTTCCATGATGTGCTTTGCGGCGAGGTGTTGGTCGATGATTTTGAAGAGATTGTAGGCAACTTCGCGGCCGAGTTCGGAACGCATGGCGTTATACAGACGGTAGGATTCGCGTTTGTATTCCACGAGAGGATCGCGCTGAGCGTAGCCTTGAAGACCGATGGTACGGCGCAAGTAGGTCATGTCATCAAGGTGCTGCATCCACAGCGTGTCGTTGGCGCGCAGCAAAATATTACGCTCAAGCGCCATGAGGTGCTTTGCGTCACCAAATTTTTCCACGGCACCGTCGTATGCGCGGCGGATTGCACCATTCACGACTTCGATAACATGAGTTCGCTGATGCGCGAGCTTTTCTTTGTCGATGGACAATGCTCCGAGCTCCTCGCGAATTGCCGACGACTCTGTCTCTTCGAGTTTCACGATCGTACTGAGGCTCTCAACGATTTCCTGCGGATCCCAATCAGGCTTTCCTGCAGCTTCATCCTCGACGAAGTCTTTCGGCACATCGGCCTCTGCCTTGCTTGTATGGAAGAACACCACGCGCTCGATTTCCTTCTCGATAATTGTATGGACGAGTTCGTGCGCCTTTTCCTCGCTCTTCATCACTTCCTTGCGCTCGTTGTACACGGCAGTGCGATGCTTATTCAGCACGTCGTCGTATTCCAACACGTGTTTACGCGTATCAAAATGGTGGCCCTCCACGCGCTGCTGGGATTTTTCGAGCGCCTTTGTGACCATCTTGCTTTCAATTGGCGTTGCGTCGTCAATGCCAAGTTTATCCATCATGCCCTTCACGCGATCGCTACCGAAGATACGCATCAAATCGTCGTCGAGTGACACAAAGAACTGCGTGCTACCCGGATCACCCTGTCGGCCTGCGCGACCACGAAGCTGATTATCAATACGGCGTGATTCATGACGCTCTGTGCCAATCACGTGCAACCCGCCGAGCTTCTTCACCTCTTCTGCCATTGCCGCATCAACCGGGTTTCCTCCAAGCAGAATGTCCACACCACGACCAGCCATGTTTGTGGCGAGCGTCACGGCGCCTCGTCGTCCGGCCTGTGCAATGATTTCACCTTCACGCTCGTGATTCTTCGCGTTGAGTGTGTTGTGAATCACGCCCGCTGCGGTGAGAAACTTCGAAAGCGACTCGTTCTTATCAATAGACACGGTTCCGATGAGCACTGGTTGTCCGATTTCGTTCAAACGTTTCACTTCCTCAACCACCGCCATCCACTTTCCCATTTCATTTTTGTAGATACGATCTGGCAAATCTTTGCGCCGTGCTTCGTGGTTCGTTGGAATCGTAACAACATCAAGTTTGTAAATCTTCGCAAACTCCTCGGCTTCCGTGCTAGCAGTTCCGGTCATTCCAGAAAGCTTCTCGTACATGCGGAAATAGTTCTGGAACGTAATGGTTGCAAGCGTCTTGCTCTCGCGTTGAATTTTTACGCCTTCTTTTGCTTCGATAGCCTGATGAAGGCCTTCCGAATATCGACGGCCCTCCATGATACGACCAGTAAATTCATCCACGATCAGCACTTCGCCGGTACGAACAACATAATCGCGATCCACCTTAAACAAGGAGTGTGCTTTTAACGCCTGCTCGGCATGATGCACCATCGCCAACCCTTCTTCGTACAAATTCTTGACGTTCAACAAGCGTTCCAGCTTTTGCAAACCATTTTCGGTAAACGTGGATACGCGCATCTTCTCGTCAATGTTGAAATCCTCACCCTCAACGCAATTCTTAATGACGTCGGCGAATCGATAGTACAGATCCGTCGATTCCTGCGCTGCCGCAGAAATGATCAACGGTGTACGCGCCTCGTCGATAAGAATCGAATCGACTTCGTCCACGATTGCGTAATGTAATCCACGCTGAACAACTTCCTCCGCGCGGCTCGCCATGTTGTCGCGCAAGTAGTCGAAACCAAATTCATTGTTCGTGCCATACGTGACATCGGCAGCGTACGCTTCCGATCGACTCACTGGACGAAGCGAATCGGATGCGACATGGAATCCTGCAACCGTCTCCGCGCCTTCTGCTGGAACTTCGACTTTAAAATCCGCATCGTACACGTAACCACTTTCGTGCTGAATACACGCAACAGTTAATCCGAGCGACGCAAACACACGGCCCATCCACACAGAATCGCGCTTTGCCAAGTAGTCGTTCACCGTCACGAGGTGAACGCCCTTTCCGGTAAGCGCATTCAAGTACGTCGGCGCCGTTGCCGTAAGCGTTTTCCCCTCACCCGTTCGCATTTCGGCAATTGCGCCGCGGTGCAACGTGAGCCCGCCCATCATCTGCACGTCAAAATGCCGCTGGCCAAGCACGCGCTTACTCGCCTCACGAACCACAGCAAAGGCCTCGTGCGCCATGGAATCGAGCGTTTCTCCATTTGCCAGCCGCTCACGGAACGCCTGTGTTTTTGCCTTTAACTCGTCGGCGGAAAGCTTTTGAAGACCTTCTTCAAAGGCGGCGATCTTTTCTGCGTCTTTCCGAAGACTTTTAACAATTTTTGCGTTTGGGTCACCGAAAATCGTGGAAAGGGAGAAGGCCATAGATGGCCAAATTGTGCCAGAACTCAGCCGATTTCACAAGGAAAGAATGTTGACGAAGAGCCGGAAATGCGCTAATCTTAGCGCGCACGTCGAAGTCCGTGGGCAACGATCGATCCTCCGGAGTCACGCATGTTCCTCTTTCCGGTGAACTCGATCAACATCAGCAACTCCAAGATCGACGGCTGCGTACTCACCGGCAGTGCCATCGACATCGGCGAGTTCTTCCTCACCATGCCGAAAGCAAGATCCTAGCCCCAACGACGCGCGCCGCCTCCCCTTCTTGGGTCGAGGCGGCGTGGTGCGTTTTAGGGTGTCAATCGTTGACGAAAGCCTAAAAATATACAATGATCAAAGCGCCAATGGCAGGAGTCCATGTGAGTATCGTAGAACAAATTCAGAGCAATCGAGTCCGGTACGCCGGTGGGAAGGTCCGCATTCTCCAAAACAGCGGACGGACGGAAGTCGACGGCACCATCGCCAGGATTCTCGTGGAGGGCATTTTCCTCTGTGTCGTCGAATCGACGCGAACGGTCAGCGAAGACTGGGGCGTAACCTGGAAAGAGTCAGGGCCCGAAACCACCACCGTCCCACTAGCCAACGTTCAGTTCGATAGCCTGGGAAACATCCTCGCGACGAACCCTCCGTCGATCATCCGCCTCACGCTGTCGCCCGTCGCAGCACCCTAGCCGTCCGCCCGCCGCGGACTGCTCAACGCAACGCCGCCTTCCTACCGGAGGGCGGCGTGTCTGTTTTATTCGATGATTTCTGGATCGAGACCCTTCTGACCAGAGTCGTCAATACGAATACGATGATATTCTGTACGCCATGAAGCGCCGTCCTTGGGGAAGAGCAATACTTTTACGAAATATGTATCACGCGTAACACCGGTTACCCAATAGATTCCTTTTTCGTGAATCGGCGGATACCCGTCTCGCGTGAACCAATGATTGTGCAACGATGTTGAAACGTACCAGCTCATGTCTTCGTTGCCACCGGATTGATTCCAGTCACCGTCAACAGGACTTGGCCAAAATATTCCGAATACTGCCAAGACAATCGTTATGCACATTGCTCCGAGAACGTACTTTATCATTTTTTTCATAATGCTTCTGGTAAATACGGAACGAATTGCTCACTAAGATACTGATAGATCTTAACAAATCGATCCTGATCCTCATCAACAACAGCCATTCCCCAAACATGAACATCCGTATCGCCCCACGAAAGATCGTATCCGGTGTTGTCTCCATCAAAAAATTCTGAATCTGTCGTACGTATTCTGTCTGCTCGATGTTGCCGAAGGTATGCGTAGAGTAATGCCGTTTCCTGTTCGCTCAACGTAAATTCCACACGAGAATCCTTCGGAATCGATTCTTCGGCAGACCAAGAACGCGCAGTACCGTGGCTTCCGCGAAGAATCACCTCATCGCCCTCTGGCTGCATTCCGCCACCGCTTTGCCATGTGAGAACGAAATCTTGAGGCATGCCTTGTGGAAGCGACGTGGCCGGAAAAAGTACAAACCACAACAGGCCTCCACCAATCAACAGCACGAATAGCGCACCAACAGCCACACGAAATACGATTCGTTGGGAAAACGCCATATCACTACGATACAAACCAAAGCGCAGACTGAATGAATGTTGCCGGTTGCTTTTGGAATACTGTTCCGCACTGACTGCAAGACATTGTCACAAAACGCTTCCAGGTAAACACTGGAACACCAAACACATGGATCGCATTCCATTCCTTTTCTCGTTTTGCTGAGGCTACAGCGCCACACGCAGAACACGATTGTTTCGTGCGCAAGGAATACATTGGCTTCTTTCGCTCAACAACGGAAATAAACGCTGCAAAAAGTCTTGCTATTGGCATATGCAGTCTCGATATCAACGAATCAAATTCCTCGCGACACGATCAACATCCCCCGCACCCATCACAATCACCACGTCGCTTTCTTTGATCATCGATCGCAACATCGATTCAGCCTCGATGAGATCTTTTACATAATACCCTTCTTTTGGCGGAGTCGCCGATGTCATCGCCGCGTCGAGCAATGTTTTGCTGGTCACTGCAGCATCGGATTCCTCCGTTCTGCCAAGCACACCGTAAATTTCAGAGAGGATCAGTACATCCGCACCGCCGAACGATTGCGCAAAATCGTCGAAAAGTTCTTTCGTCCGATTGTGTTGATGCGGCTCGAAAAGCAACACAATTCTGCTTGTAGGAAAAAATTCTCGCGCACCCTCGAGTGTTGCTTTAACTGCCGTTGGATGATGGCCGTAGTCCGAGATAATCTGCGCGCCGTTGAATATTCCGACACGTTCGAACCGTCGCCAAATGCCAGTGAACGACGCGAGGGATTCGAGTATCTTCTGCAAGCCGATACCGTATTCGAGCGCAACCGCTTTCGCCGCAAACGCGTTCATCATATTGAACAGGCCTGGAATACCGAGCGTGAGCGTTCCGAGTTTTTTCGCCTTATGAATCGCACCGTCTTGTTCAAGGATATCGAGTGATTGCGTACCGTTCGCAAAATACCGATCGACGTTTGGTAACGGATCGTCCCATGACGTGAAAGCGTGTTGCATAAGTTCGTATCCGTAGATTCCGATGCGTGCGCTACCGTCTCCACGGTAAAAACATTTCTGCTGATCCTTCATGGTCATCCACACCGTCTTCTGTGTTTGTCGTCCAAGCTGGCCAAACATCGCCTCAACGTCGGCGAGATCTTTATAGACGTCAGTGTGATCGAGCTCAACATTGGTAATGACGGTTGTTTCTGGGAAAAGTTTCAACACCTTTCGGAGGTATTCATCACCCTCAATGATCATAATGTCGCTTTTCCCGACTGCGACATTTCCATACTTCCACCCCGGCACGATCGATCCAACGAATACGGTCGGATCACATCCAGCATCGATAAAAATCTTTCCCGCCATCGCCGTCGTTGTCGATTTTCCGTTCGTTCCCGTGATACAGATCGTCCGATAGTCCTTTGAAAGCTCACCGAGGAAATCGAAATGCCCCATCTGCGGAATGTTTCGCGATGTCGCCGCAGCACGCTCAGCATTCTCGGCGGTCGCTGCCTCGGTGTACACGACAAGGTCGGTCTCCGATGGAATGTTCGATGCATCCTGACCGATCGAGACGGGAATTCCGAGTTCGACGAGGCCATCGGTAATCATCGACTGTTTCGCATCGCTCCCAGAAACCGAAATGTCTTTTGCGAACAAAAACTTCATCACGCCACTGATGCCAATACCTCCAGCGCCGATACAGTGCACGTGACGATACGAATCCAGTTGCATACCTATGCTTCAATTTCATTTTCAACCGCAATGCCATCATCACTATCTTCTTCCTCTTCTTCTTCGTCGCTCAATACTTCGTCTTCCACACCTTCGGCGCGAGCATCCATCATTTTCTCTTTCTTATCAATCAATTGACGCTTCACGTCGTCCTTTGCTTCGTCAATTGCGGCATACAAATCATCACGCTCTGCATGAGCCCGAACCACGTCTCCGAGTACGACAACGTTCATCTCAGCAAAAAACACATCACCCTTATTATGATGCTCGCTCGTTTTTCCAACCTCTACTGCAACGTCGCACGGATCAAATCTCTTTGTAAATCGGGAGATACCCTCAACCCTTTCTGTGACGTAATTCCGAATGGCATCCGTGAGCTCAATGTTTGTTCCCTGGATTTCGGTAATGCGCATATGGGGGAAAGTAAAAGGTAAAGACCTGACCCCTTAGTTATACCTCGAATAACGAATCGATCAATACGGTTATCCTCCTAGAATCCAACATGCATCACTTCTTCTTCTAAATTCACACCGACTTCTGCAGCCACATGTTTCTTTACTCGCGTCACAAGGCGAAGAATATCCTCTGCCGTTGCGTGGCCTTTATTTAAGAGGAAGTTTCCGTGCTGCAATGAAACCTCTGCATCCCCAACAGCCGTTCCTTTTAAACCGAGTTTTTCGATAATCCATCCTGCAGGAATGCGCTTGCGATCGATGAATTCTTGAGGAATATCGTACGCTTGTTGTAACTGTGCAATTTGGGCGTGATCAGTCCACTCAAAGTTCTTGAACATGCATCCCGCAGACGACGCACCAAGTGGCTGTGTTGCTTTGCGGCCAGCAAGATTCTTTTCAATCTGTGCGAGAGCGGTATCCCGATCACCGACCTCGAGCTTAAGAACGACATCAAGTACAACGTCGTCGTTGCCGATCTCTTTCAGCACACTGTGCCGATACGCAAAGTGCAAATCGTCATTCGACAACTCGAGGATCGTTCCCTTACGAAGTACACGAACTGATTCAATCGAATCTCGCATCTCGCCACCAAAACATCCAGCGTTTCCGCGAACGGCACCGCCGATGGTTCCCGGAAGCGACACCGCCCATTCAAAACCACGCAACCCAGCTTCCGCACTCGCTCGCGCAGCAGCAGAAGAGATGACACCGGCCTCGGCGAATACGTGATTCCCCTCTACACGCATCGCGCGATTCGCCGCCTTAATGATGAGGCCCGAAAAACCCTCGTCCGATACGAGCGTGTTCGATCCACCACCAAGAAGAACATATTCCACCGCAAAGTCCTGCGCCATGTTCACGGCATCGACGAGGTCCTGCATGCTTCGCGCCTCCACAAACCATTTCGCCGGTCCGCCGATGCGAATATTGAGATGCTTCCCCAACGGTTCATGCTCCTTGAACTGCACCCCGAACCGTTCACGGAATTTATCGGCAAGAGTCATACTTATCGACGAACGAACGACTTTTCAACGCGAGTCATTGTTTCCATTTCTTGATCTGCGAGCTTGCGATCAAGATAATCTTTCGTCACCATTTCATTTCGAATTCCTGCAATCTGGCGATCAACCGCATCAAAACGATCATCCGTGGAAGACGAGAGCATGTGAATGGCATCCATAGCCTCTTCGTGTAAGGCGTCCATTTTCTTCTCGAGACCGTCAAAGCGGCCTTCAAGTCCATCGAAACGTCCCTCAAGTCCGTCGAAACGTCCCTCAAGTCCGCGAATCGCGTTCAAGATATCTTTTGTGGATACTTCAGGTTCCATATGGCAGCTAGAGTAGCATAAATATCCGACAAAACGGAATTCTTCACAGAATTGCGCAAAACGTCTATCCTACGCACATCTATGATGACTTTTTCCCACGACACAGAAATTGCTCAAGCCATGCAAAATGAGCTCGAACGGCAGCGTCACGGATTAGAAATGATCCCTTCCGAAAACTTCGTTTCTGAAGCGGTGCTCGCTGCGCTCGGAAGCGTCGCGACGAATAAGTACGCCGAAGGCTTGCCAGGCAAACGCTACTACGGCGGATGCCTGCACATCGATGTGATTGAATCCATCGCCATTGAGCGCGCAAAGAAACTCTTTGGCGCAGAACACGTAAACGTACAACCACACTCTGGCGCGCCAGCAAACAACGCCGTGTACGCCGCGCTTCTTCAGCCAGGCGACACCGTTCTTGGCATGGATCTTTCTCATGGCGGACACCTCACCCACGGCCATCCAGTTACCGATGCCGCGAAGCGCTACAACTTCCTTCGGTACAAGACGACCGCAGACGGCACGATCGATTACGAGGAAATCGAAAGCCTCGCACGCGAGCACAAACCAAAGATGATTCTCGTCGGATATTCTGCGTACACTCGTGAAATCGACTACGCTCGTATTGCGAAAATCGCCACTGAGGTAGGGGCGCTCACAATGGCAGATATCGCACACATCGCCGGTCTCATTGCTGCAGGTGAAATGAACAATCCTGTTCCGCTCTTTGATGTCGTCACCACAACCACACACAAAACGCTTCGCGGCCCACGCGGTGGAATGATTATGTGCAAGGAAATTCACGCGAAGGCCATCAACAAATCAGTGTTCCCTGGTTTGCAGGGTGGACCACACGAAAATGGCATTGCTGCGAAAGCCGTCGCATTCGGCGAAGCGTTGCAGCCAGAGTTTAAAGAATACGCAAAACGCATTCGCGCCAATGCAAAAACGTTGGCAGACGAGCTTTCAAAGCGCGGATTCACACTCATGTTTGGTGGAACCGACAATCATCTTCTCCTCATCGACGTCAGCACAAAGAACGTTACTGGAGCACAGGCTGAAACTGCACTGGACGCTGCCGGGATTACCGTCAACAAGAACATGATTCCAAATGATCCACGTGGACCGATGGATCCATCCGGAATCCGCATGGGCACACCAGCGATTACGACCCGCGGCTTAAATGTTGAGCACATGCCCATCATCGCCGAATGGATTGACCGCGCGATTCTCAACCACGCCGATCCTGCTATGCTCAGAAGTATCGCCGACGATGTTCGGAAGCTGATGTCGGAATTCCCGTTGTATCCAAATCTCAAATACACAGCTTAAAGCCTCACTCGCCCATTTTGCCCAAGGCGTAATCGCCGATCGCTCAAGCGTAGCGATCGCTCATTCTCCAGTATGACCGAAATTCTCAACGGGAAAATTCTCGCAAAAACCATTCGCGACAAAGCAAAGATTCGCGTGGAAGCCATGGAGACGCCTCCAGGTCTTGCCGTTATTTTGATTGGCGAAAATCCTGCGTCGCAGCTGTATGTTCGCCTCAAGGAAGTTGCGGCAAAGGAAGTAGGGATCTACGTTGAGCGCCATGAATGCCCGGCGGACATCAGCACGAAAGACGCTATCGCGAAAGTTCAAGAGCTCAACGAGCGCAACGACATCAACGGCATCTTGGTACAGCTTCCGCTTCCTGGCGGGCAGGATACGGACGCCATCATCAGTGCGATTATGCCAATCAAGGACATCGACGGCTTCCATACGGAAAACCGCCGCCTTCTTCTTGCGAGTACGCCGAACCTTGTTCCGCCAACCGCGCTTTCACTCATGCGACTCATTCAAGCAACGCGCATACCACTTCGCGGAAAAATCGCCGTTATCCTGGGCAACTCGCAAATCTTCGCTGAACCAATCATCGAGCTCCTCCGCGACGCTGGTGTTGCAGCAACATTCGTTCCAAAAGATACCGAAGGCCTTTCTGCCATTACTCGCGCTGCCGACATCCTCATCGTTGCCGTCGGTATCGCAAACTTCGTCACCGCCGACATGGTAAAGCCATCCGCCGTCGTCCTCGATGTTGGCGCCAACAAATCTGGCGATAAAACCATCGGCGACGTTGCCGCCGACGTCATCGGCCAGGCCGGATTCATCTCCCCCGTCCCCGGCGGCGTCGGCCCACTCACCGTGGCGTATCTTTTGCTCAACGTGATTAAAGCGATGGAACTGCAGGAGAGATTGAGAGGATAAAAAACTGCGAGCCGTTTGGCTCGCAGTTTTTTTATTTCAAATACTTCCGCAAATACCTTCCCGTGTGACTCTTCGGCATTCTCGCGATGTCTTCTGGGGTGCCGACGCCGACGACGGTGCCGCCAAGGTCGCCGCCCTCTGGGCCCATGTCGATAAGCCAGTCGGCGGTTTTGATGACGTCGAGGTTGTGTTCGATGACGATCATAGAGTTTCCCTTGTCCACGAGACGATGAAGCACGTCGAGAAGTTGTTTTACGTCGTCAAAGTGCAAACCGGTAGTTGGCTCATCGAGGAGATACAAGGTCTTCCCTGTTTGTCGCTTCGAGAGTTCCGATGCAAGCTTCACGCGCTGCGCCTCGCCACCAGACAATGTTGCTGCAGATTGGCCAAGTGTGACGTACGACAATCCAACCTCGTTCAACGCCTTCAACTTATCGGCGATCTCGGAAATATCTTTAAAGAATGGTTCAGCCTCCTCGATGGTCATATCGAGCACTTGGCTGATGTTCTTTTCTTTATAAACGACCTCGAGTGTTTCGCGGTTGAATCGCTTTCCCTTACACACTTCGCACGTGACATACACCGTTGGCAAGAAATGCATTTCGATTTCAATCTCACCGTGACCCTCACAGTTTTCACATCGGCCGCCAGGAACGTTGAAACTGAATCGACCAGGCTTATAACCGCGGAAACGCGCCTCTTCCGTTGCGGTGAAGAGCTCACGAATCGGCGTCCATGCGCCGGTGTATGTTGCAGGATTCGACCTCGAAGTGCGGCCAATCGCGCCCTGGTCGATGAGAATTGCTTTATCGATGTATTCCACGCCTAGGACGGACTTTGCGGCGCCAGGAGTGTCTTTTCCACCGTACAACTTCTTCGCGATCGACTTATACATTACGTCGTAGGCCAAGGTCGATTTCCCCGATCCCGAAACACCCGTCACACAAATGAATCGACGCAACGGGAAGTCGACATCGATGTTCTTGAGATTGTTTTCAGTAGCTCCTCGGACTTTAATCGCGCCGACCGAGCTATCGCGTCGCTCCTCGGGGACCTCGATTTTCGCATCACCACGAAGATACGCCGCAGTACGAGACTTCTTATTCTGGAATACTTCCGGAGTCTTTCCTTCCGCTACAACATATCCGCCGTGCTTTCCGGCTCCTGGACCAATCTCCACCATGTAATCCGATCGACGAATCGTATCCTCATCATGCTCAACGACGAGCACCGTGTTCCCGATATCGCGAAGATGTTCAAGGGTCTCGATGAGCCGTTCGTTGTCGCGTTGGTGCAGTCCGATTGTTGGTTCATCGAGAACATACAGTGCGCCCACCAGGCTCGATCCGATTTGCGACGCGAGACGAATGCGCTGTGCCTCGCCACCGGAAAGCGTTCCTGCGGTTCGATTCAGCGTGAGGTAATGCAAGCCCACATCGAGCATGAAGGACAATCGCGACTCGATTTCTTTAAGCACGGCACTCGCAATGGTTCGCTCACGCTCGCTCAATCCGAGTTCGAGGAAGAACGTTACTGCTGCGTCGATCGACATCGATGTCACATCTACGATCGATTTCCCGGCGATAAAAACGGACAGCGCCTCTTTCCGCAATCGATCTCCATGACACGTTTCGCAAGGCTCCGATGAAAAGAGATCGACCGTTCCCAAGCCCGAACACGCAGCGCATGCGCCGTATGGGCTATTAAATGAAAATAAACGAGGCTCGATATCGGGAAACGAGAATCCACAATCAACACAGCTAAACTTGGACGATAACAATCGTTCTTCCTTGCTCGGCATGACGGCAATTGCGAGATCGGAACCTTGCGCCAGGGCCTTTTCTAACGCTTCGCTTAATCGCTGACGATCATCTTTCTTTGGCGACAGCAACGAGCTCGCTGGCAGCGTGTCGATGACAACTTCAATGGTGTGTTGCTTGTATCGCGACAACTCGATCTTCTCGCTTAATCGATAGAGTTTTCCGTCGACACGCACTTTTGCAAAACCACTGTTGTAAAGATCGTAGAGCAATTGGTAGTACTCCCCCTTTCGTCCACGAATGATCGGGGCAAGAATCAATACTTCGTCACCCGATTTCAGCTTTGCGATCCCTTCAACATCACGGATGACGATGTCGGACATTTCATCAACCGTGAGTTTCTCGATCTTCTTATGACAGTTCGGACAAAATGGCACGCCAATTCGAGCGTACAACACACGAAGGTAATCGTAGATCTCAGTGATGGTCGCAATCGTGCTTCGCGGATTTCGTGAATGCGCTTTCTGATCGATACTAATTGCCGGAGACAAGCCTTCGATCTCATCAACATCCGGCTTCTGCATCTGCCCCAAAAATTGCCGAGCGTAGGCGGACAATGATTCTACATACCGACGCTGACCCTCGGCAAAAATCGTATCGAACGCCAAACTCGACTTTCCGCTTCCAGATAATCCCGTAATACAAATCATCTGGTTTCGCGGAAGCGACACCGTAATATTCTTCAAATTGTGCTGACGCGCACCTTTGACGACAATGTGATTGAGCATAGATGCAATTTACTTTCCGCGAGATCGCTTCCCTTTCTTTCCCTTCTTCATTCCCAACAACTCTTTACTCAACAACGCGATTTCATCTCGCAGAATCGCCGCGGTCTCGAAGAGCAAGTTTGCCGATGCTTTGTCCATTTCAATTTCCTTCTCACGAATCGCCTCCTCAATCTCCATCGGCGTTGCGCCAATTTCGATGTCGAGAATCTTTGATGTGTCGGCCTCAAAATTCCGATCGAGTTCTGCGCGAATGTCTTTAATCGTCTTGATAATCGTTTGCGGCGTGATGCCGTGCTTGATGTTATGTGCGATCTGGATAGTACGACGACGTTCAGTTTCCTTCAGCGCCCTGTCGAGCGATCCTGTCATTTTATCGGCGTACAGAACAACCAAACCGTTCACGTTACGCGCCGCACGGCCGATAGTCTGAATCAACGACGTTTCCGATCGCAAGAATCCTTCCTTATCCGCATCGAGAACACCGATGAGCGAAACTTCTGGGAGATCGAGACCTTCGCGAAGCAAGTTCACTCCAACCACAACATCGTATGTTCCCCGTCGGAGCTCGGATAAGATAGTAATTCGATCCAAGGTTTCGACATCCGAGTGCAAATACGCAACCTTCATTCCGCCTTCTTTGAGGTACGTCGTCAAATCCTCCGCCATCTTCTTCGTCAGCGTCGTCACCAACGCTCGCTCACCTTTTGTAACACGGTCCTTAATGCGCTCGACAATATCGGCGACTTGGCCCGGGAAAGGACCCCCTCCGACTCCCCCTTCGTAAGGGGGAGCGTTGTCGGTCTGCGTTACTGGCAGCACCAATGTTTCTGGATCGACCAATCCCGTTGGACGAATAATCTGTTCAACGATCTTTTCCGATGTTTCCCTCTCAACCACTCCAGGCGTTGCTGAAACGTAGACAGTCTGACCGATCGTCTTATCGAACTCTTGGTATGTTAACGGTCGATTATCCTTTGCCGATGGAAGACGGAATCCGAAATCGACCAACGTCTGTTTTCGGGCCTGATCACCGGCGAACATACCACCGATCTGTGGGAGCGTGACGTGTGATTCGTCGATAATCGTCAAGAAATCCTTCGGGAAATACGACAGCAACGTGTGTGCCGGTTCACCAACGCGACGGCCGTCGAAGTGACGGGAATAGTTTTCAATTCCGCTACAGTATCCAACATTCCGAATCATCTCGATGTCGTATCTCGTACGTCGAGTTAAGCGTTCGGACTCTAAAAGCTTTCCCTCGATTTCGAATTCCTTGAGTCTATCAGCGAGCTCGGCTTCAATATCACGGATCGCGCGTTCCCGTTCGGCGGAATCGGACATGAAATGTTTCGCCGGAAAGAACCACGCATCCTCATTTTGTGTAAGGATTTTTCGCGTCACTTTGTTCAGCGCAAAAATTTCACGCACCGCATTGCCCTCAATAACAATGCGATACACCGTTTCATCGCTCGGCGGCATCACCTCGATGACATCACCGTTCGCGCGGAAGTGACCACGGGTTAAATCAGCATTCGTTCGCTCGTACTGCATCGCCACGAGCTGACGGAGAAAATCTGCACGATCGATCCGATCGTTCACTCGGAGATGAAGAACCTCGCGCTTGTACGCTTCTGGCGAACCCAAGCCGTAAATACAACTCACCGATGCAACCACAATGACATCGCGCCTCGATAACAACGACTGCGTTGCAGCGTGGCGCAATCGATCGATCTCCTCGTTAATCTGCGCGTCCTTTTCGATGTACGTATCTGTTCTCGGCATGTACGCCTCTGGCTGGTAGTAGTCGTAATAGGAAACGAAGTACGACACCGCATTGTCTGGAAAAAAATCGCGGAATTCGGAACACAACTGCGCGGCAAGGGTTTTGTTGTGCGCGATGACGAGCGTCGGTTTCTGCACATTCTGAATAACATTCGCCATCGTAAAAGTTTTTCCCGAACCCGTAACACCAAGAAGCGTCTGCCGATGCAGACCGTCCTTGATCCCATCGGTGAGATCCGCAATTGCCTTCGGCTGATCGCCCGCTGGAGAATATTTTGAGACGAGATTGAATGACATACGAAAAATTCGCCCGAGAGTTGGCCTCTAGGGGTACGTATAAGAGAATGTGAGTCGATCATACCAAACAAACGCCGAACGGACAACCGATATCCACAGAAGTGCTACAATCCCGACAGTATGCGTTTCAAGCTGTTCCAAAATTTGAATAGACTTCGAATTGTAAGGGACATTTGTCCGTTACCAGGGTTTCCGTCGCACGATGCATCTCTCTGGAAAGGGCGAGCAACGCTCACGCAGTTCCCCATCATCGAACACGCAAACGGCTATACCGTCACGGATTTCAAGAATCGTTTCATCACGTGGCACAGAACGTTTACCAGCGATCATCACATTCCCGATCTCGAGTCGAAGAGCTTCATTCATATTCACGAATGGATTCCTCCGACGTATGTCAAAAACGTTCCAGGATTCTTTTCCTTCAGCATGGACCATTTTGAGGCGGTCACCATTCTCACGCCAGAGCCGACCAAGCTGTGGAGTTCGCAGGCTCGCAGACACCTTTCATCAGCAAAGAAACATCCCGATCTCAAACTTCGCTTCGGCACGATCGATGAAATGGCGAACATGCTGCCGACATCGCAGGTTCCGAAATCTCTCCATCAAACATTTCTCGACTTCGCCAAGCGCCACACCGCCGCACATCCTGAAGACGTCGAAGTCCTTATCGCGACACTCAACGATCAGCCCGTTGCGGGATTCATCGCAGGCTACTGCCTTGAGGCAAAAGAAAGTTCCTACCTCGTTGGCTGTTTTACCGGCGACGGCGGCAAGGTTCACGCCATGGTTGCATTGGTTGCGTGGTGGTTTGAACGATGCGCAGCACGAGGCATGGTGCACGCAAACTTTGGCGACATCGTCGGCCCACAACCATTCCCCTTTGACGACTTCATCGGCTACTCCAACTTCAAAACCCACTTCAACATCCATCGCGTATGGATGCCGGGCAGCAGATGGAGCGTCTCCTTATCGTTCTAATTCCTTCACGACGCTCTTTTCCAAATCAACCAGGTCAAGCACTTCTTTCATTCGCGACAAATCCTTGACATCAAGTTCTTTTACCAGCAACTTCTTCTCAACGCGCTCAATCATCCGAAGAATCTGTGTGATTTCCTGCTCGGCAGTAACGTTCACTTGGAAGTCGAGCTCTTCTCGAAGGTCTGCGATCTTCGCAGCGCGATTCTGGCTCACCAACACGATAATCGACAAGAAGATTGCTTCAAGCGACACCACCATTGTTAACATACCGTACGGATACGGATCGAACGGCGCAAATCCAGGAATCACGTGCGAATTCGCAATAATCCATGCGAGGAATACCACAGCGTTCAATGTAAAGAACGCGATCGTCCCAAATGAGTCCGTCAGAAAATCCGCAATGCGCTCGCTCATGCTGCGCTTGCGATTCATTTCCGCAGAAAACACCGGCATGCGCCGCTTCACCCCGCGAACCGTAGTTCGCCCCCTCCTATTTTGCGACATAGATGCCTTAAGTGTATCACGGCCTACAGTTCAGATCGCATGATCTCAACCGCAATCGGTCCAGCCACATACGGCGCAATCAGATACGGATTGTAAAAGATACCAATAGCTTCTGGCGTGGTGTAAAAGATCGCATCGTCGATATAGCGATGTGTCTGCTCGTCTGTTGGGTTCGCTACATACGCATTGAACTCGCTCAACGATTCTTCGAACAACTGATCTGCATTATTGTCGATAAGCCATTGTTTTTCTTTTACCTCGAACGCAGTGAGTCTTGTCGAGCCGATGATGTCGCGCAACGAAAGCTGCTTTCCCGTCTTCACATCAAAGTTCAAGAACAGCTGCGTGATATTCGGATGTGCGCCACCTTGATTCAAGTAGTTCGATAATCCAATCGAAAGAATCCCATTCGCATTCTGCTTAATGTCATAGCCAACTTCGCTCGTCCACGCTTGCTGAGCGGATTCGATTGGGTCATCCATCTGTGCGACGAGATCGGTAAGATCCGCTTTGCACGACGACACGAAGCTTGTTGCAGCGTGATCGAGATCCTCGTCACCATCGGTGGTGAGAAATTCCTTTACCGATACAGTAATCTGCGCATTGATCGAATCCTGAATAACCGTTAGGGCACCAGATACGTCCTCAATCTGCGGATAGAGCAATTTCACGTCGCACCCGCCAGTCCCTTCAACATCCTCATGACGCGTCTGAATCACTTCACGGAACGTAAGATCCTTTCCGGCGGCAACATTCACGAGGTAACCATCTTGCGGATCAAGCTCAGGAAGATCTGCCTCCCATTGTCGAAAAAGGAAGTATCCCCCAGACGTAAGCACCACCACAACTGCCAGGCTTAACACAATATTGCTCAGATTCTTCATATGAAGGAATCCTAGCAGATCCTGACGAGAAACAAACGTTACTTTGTGGAAAGAATCCCGTCAGCAACATCGAGCGCGGATTCCACATTTGTCGGATTCCTCATAAAACTTCCATGGTCTCCCGTCGCATCGTCAATAAACAAAGGCACAGTGGCTCCAAATCCTTCGAGGATATCCTTTGTATGCGTCATGCCATCGCAAACAATTGCGAGTTCCGGCGTGGATGGATGTTCGTTAATGTCTTTTGCTCCACAATATAAAATCCACTGTGTCCCCGCGAACGGCGTCGCACCGTAGTCGCCCTTCAAGATACTCGCGTATAGTGGATAGTTATCTTCCCAAGGTCCAGAGTTCGCAATATCAACATCGAAAAGAGGTTTTCCAGACTGTTGATCCTCAAATACAACACCATAACTTCGCGCGCCCCCCATGCTGAAACCCTGAAAAATAATGTTTCCATCAGTAATTCCCTTTGCCGCTAACGCGCTTGTAATAAGCTGATACATCTCTGGGATTTCGTAATATCCAACGTCCTCGAGGGACCTGCCGAGCCACCATTGCAGGCCAATAAATGCGTATCCACGCGCAGAAATTTCTGGATACCAAACCTTAAAATCCTGTATCGCCCAATCGCCGTGCCCGTGCAAACTTACAACGATCGTGTCTTTTGCGGGATCGAATCCCTCCGGCTGCCACCAGACCGCATACGTATTGCCAGCATCAAGGGGAAGTATTTCAGCATCGTGCGTTGTGACGAATGTATAGGCGTTAGGATTATCTGCTTTTGCTAATTCAAGTGCCGAATCTGAAAGCTTTCTCCCAGAAACAAACGGCGTCACCGAAGCCGTGGTCGTTAGCGGTGTTACCGTATCTTGCGGCACAACCACCGGTATCGGCGATGCGACAACCGGATTTCCTCCCCCAATTCCAGACCCCACCCAATACGCTGCAACAACTGCACACACAAACATTATCGCCACACCAAGAAACAGAAAGATTCGATTTCCATTCGACATAGCAGTCATCGATAAAGAATATTCCTCACTGTACCACAACAACATTCGGAACCGCAGCAGACTGGACCTCGATATCCCATGGAGATGATGAAGTCGAGATTCCTGTGGACGGCCCGCCGTCGAGGTTGCCCGCAATACGGAAATGTTCGGGCTGCTGCGAAAGCCATTGTGCCATTTGATACAGCGACACTTCTCCGGATTCGCTTACAACGACATCGATTGTCCCATCGTCTTCCTGCGCAAGAACCGTTCGGCGAGCGTGCAAACCACTGTCTTCTGCAACCATTGGCGTGTCGTTCAGAATCAGCGTCGGAAACGAAAGGAATGTAGATCCTGGATACGGGCCGAGCATCGAGCTCGCCGGCACGTGATACATGTTCATCGTGCCTTCTGGAGTGATGTTCACCGCAAACGTGTATCCGTTCTCATCGAATGCGACGTTAGGCCACGCAACAATAGAATCAGCGCCGTTGATAGAATAAAATCCAGCGGGCTGATTCGTCTCCGTAAAATACGATCCATTCATCACGAACGTTGCGCCGAGATTCTTCCGCCATTCGTGAACCGATCGTGGCGAAAACGGATCGTTCGCAAACGACCATTGCGAATCGGCTGAGAACTTCGACACAAGAAACGAAACCTCGTGGCCATCGAACGACGTGATTCTCCGCTCCATAAATGCCGGAAGATCGGCGTAACCATACCGAAGAACACTCTTCATTGTTGGCAAATACGCAGCGAAAAGCAATCCAAGAGCAACCCCACCGCATACCATCGCTAAACATCCTAGGGCAAAAAATCGCTTAAGGTTCATAGGCTAGAAATCATCATCGCCATCGTCTTCAAACGATCCACGACAGAACACCTCTGGCTCAACAGCAGCAGTATCATTCAATCCCCATTTTTGCTGTCGCCCATCTCGTAGCGCGGCCCTCTTGAGCTTCAGAAGCTCAAGCTCTCGATCTAATTTGAGCTGAAGTTCGGACAATCTTCGCTGAAGCCCCCAACGATCTGCCCGACGTCCAACAATTCGCCCCATTGAGGGACGGTAGACTTCATGTTTTCGCAGCCGAATGTCGCTAGGATAAAACCCCTCACGATCCGGACGAGAATCATCATCACGACTCCTTGCGTTGTAGTCGAATCGACGCCAATCAAAACCGAGCGCTTCTAATTCCGTTATCGTTGCAGAAACTTTTCGCATGGCATCAATGGCCGCTTGCGTGTCCTGTCGGTCATGGATGCGATTGCGCAATACCATTTCGGCATGCGGAATGTCGTTTTCGTCTAAACAACTCTGCACGCTCCGCTGATCACTTTCTGAAAACGGTGGCTCTCCAAGAACAAACGCAACAAGATTATCAGCCTCGAACTCAGCATTCATTGCATCAGCCTCCACTTGCAACGCTCGTACATTCTTCAGTGTTTCGCTCAATGCCCCGTCCCCCATTGCCTCGCGGGCTCGAAGCGCAACAACACGCTGAGCATACTTCTCTTTTGCGCGAGCCATACTCGCCTCAGCGTCCGCCGTGTTTTGTGCATACTGGATTCGGTACGTATCGCCATCTGAATACCGAATGGTTGCGTGCGCAAAATGTTCTACACCGTCCCGATCCACAACATACCAGATGGTTCTCGGACGCGACTCCATGAGAATATCGAGCAGAGCGGGCGTCGGAAACTGATCATTCGGTGTGATCGTTAAAGGAATATCCATTTTTCCAACAGGATCTTGCGTTGAAAAATCTCTCCATGCCTGGGCAAGGAACCGCTCTTTAGGCTGGATGATCTCCAACAATTCCCCAAAACGATTTGCGGAAAATTCTCGCGCAGTCTGCCGAATCCCAAAACTCACATCCTCGAAACGGAACATGATCAACACCGGATTATCGCGCGTTCCAAGTAGTGGAACATCCGCCGGAGTTGCCCGCTCAAGCCAATGCGCATTCGCAAATGCTCCGCCGCCACGTTCGACGTCTACAACGCCTTTTACGATCTTTTCTCCTTTGGGATCCCATTCATATTTCACCGTAAACGGATGCTTCCCGAGTAAAATTGTTTCAGGATATTGCTTCTCTGCCTCACGGAGCGCCGCACGATCGGACTCTGCAGAAAATACATCATCAAGGGTTAACACAAAATGCGAACGCTTGTCGTCTAATTGTTTTGCAGTAGATACACCAGACGAAACAATACGATCAAACATCCACTCGCTTTCTGCGTCTGCGCCGGTATATGTATGCAACGGACCTGGATTAACTCCGGCAATTTTTGCTAACAACGGCAATCGATTTTCAACAAGCTTCTTGTATATCCAGTGAACATCATTCCAATAATGTGGTTCAAAAATATCTTCGCGATAGCCCACGCTTGAACGCGGACGTTCTCGAATCTTATATACTATCGCATTCGCGATTGTTCGTGCTGCCGCTTGCTCAACCACTGCCGCCCGATTGCCCTGCACAGGTTCTTCGGCGGGCATCAATCCGATACCATTCTTATTAATCAGCCAACGCTGAACATCGACGACAGTTTTCCCGTCGAAAGATCGGACACGTGGTTTCCCTCGTTCTTCCAAAAGATATCCCGTCGGCAGTGCTTCGAGAAGCTCTGGCTCAATAATGCCATGATAACCGTACCCAACGCGCTCGCCTCGGCCGTCCACACGAACAGTAGCAAAAACATTCGACACAATACCGCCATCAAACCCAACCGAACTGCGATCCGGAATGGAGGCGTAAAAATGTTGAGCATCGTACGTGCCGGCCACTACCCAAGATGTTTGAGAACGAAAATCACGCGCGTCTTGCGCGTTACCCAACGGAGGAGCCGCATTCACCATGCGATCTATTTCTGCACGAATCGCCTCTAAACGTTCTCGAGCCTGAGACTCAGCGTACCGCGCTGGAAGTTGCTTCAGGGGAATACAGTTTCCCTCATCTGACCGAACAAAGATGTCGTCCGCCTCAAATCCTGCACGAATAACCTTATGCAGCTGTTCGGCGCTTAGTGCCTGAATCTTTTCAATAAACGTTCCAACGTTAAACGAGGCCCGCGTTTTCGCCTCCTGTTCGTCACGAATCATTTTTGCAACATGAACCAATCCATCTCCATCTAAACCATACTGCTCGGCCCACGCGCGAAATGCGGATCGATCCTTTGGCGATTCAGCGGCAAAAACGTTTGGAACATTTTGCCCCGGCTTTGTAGCCTTTTTTAACGCGGCGAACAACCGAAACCAATCTGATGGGCGAGCGTATCCCGTTCCCGATTCTTGCATCTCACGATCAAGCAGAGCCTGACGGTCGTGCAATCTCTTCCAAGCACGACCGCGCGCCTGAGCATCAGTGCCGCCCCGCATCTTCATTCGTTCAGCATCAATCATTCCGCGATCCGGAATCTTGTATACCTTTGCCATGTTTGTAAATCCTTCAACCGCCCGAACCAAATTCAACATCGCTTCTGCCTCAACAGTAATTCCCATCTCTTCCGCCTTCTGCAGCATCAATGCTCTTCGTTCCTGAGGTCCGAGCTGTTCGCCGGGAACCCGCGAGCGCTCAATCTGCCGAGGTACAGGAGCACTAGGCGCTTGCGGCCCACGATCCGCCAAGATTTCTTCCCATCTCATTTTTGCCATAATGCAACAGTCTCAATGATAGAAACTTTCCCATGTGCTCACAGTTCTTCCGACGAATTACATTCGTACAATATCAGAATTTCTGAAGAATCTTCTTGGCTCTTCGCACCACGGTGGCAGGAACCATAATAGAAAATTTCGACGGTGCCCGTGCGGCGAACGGATTCCAGTGAAAGGTGATCTCCAGCAATTTCTGATGGGATGCCCGCCACCATCAGTTTTGCGCACGCAATATCTGCCCGCATCTCGTCGTCCATCGTCGCGGCAACGACCAAGATTTTTCCGCGGAGATTCATACAGAACGATTCTAACATGGAGCACGCTCTTAAAACAGGAATATACAAATTTTGCCAGCGGTTTACATCGGAAACAAGATTCTGTAGAATGAACGTGCTTTATATGGTTTCGACTGAATAGAGTAACCGGATAGAACCTTCTCCTCAAAACAGAAGGTTCTATGTATGGAGGGATATCGTATAATGGTAGTACAACGGTCTCCAAAACCGTTAGCGTGGGTCCGATTCCCCCTATCCCTGCCAAGAGCCGCTTTGGTGCTGTGACCGGATTCCCATAGGACCCAGGACGGGTTCCTGTGACCGGAGTCCTAGCCAAAGCGACTGCTGAAAACCCGCCACCAATTTGGTGGCGGGTTTTCAATAGTATGGATTACTTCGAATGGATTCTGAATTTCAACCGGCAAGAACTGGAGAGGGTACTGACCGCCGCCGTCGGGAATTATCCATTCCCGTTCTTCCATTTGGACGCTAGGCCATATGCGCTTAAGTCAATGACAGCGATGGTTCCGTTTAATCGGATACCACTTCAAAAGAACAAAGGTGATTTTGATCTCTTAATGCGGAGAGAGCGCGGGATATTTGATATAGGATATGCCGGATACGAACTAAAAGCCTTCTATCATAGCAAGAACGATGTAATAACGCCGAAACACAAAAAGCAGAAAAACATTCGTAAATACAAATATCAAATTGAAAAACTCTCACAAGGACCATGCCGATGGATTGGTTTCATTGAAATTCACTTTTTCGAGAGCGGTAACCTTAAGTCAATTGATAAAATTGAAACTATTTCAACGGAACTCGTCGAATCGTGCGTAAAATTTGGAGCAACATATGCTCAACTCTTCGTTCAGCTTCCTCCGCAGAGTGATGGCTTACTGAATTACGATGGTGTAATTTTTTATCCGGCAAAGTACTACAATTTTGGCAAAGATAGAATACGGGGAATCCGATCGGTTTTAAGTCTGTTAGTGACGAAACTTATTGCTCGCAAAATGAAAAAGCTCGGTGAGCTACCCGGTCAGTACAATTATTACTGCATATCTTGTAAAAAGATCACTCCCTTAAATCCAGGAATAGGAATTGGCGATTATCACATCGCATGTTGCTGCCACTGCCTTAATCCTCTAATTGCTGACAGAAAGACTGCCAAATCGCAGTGACCGGAGTCCCTCATTAAGTATCCTCGGAATCTTCCGAAACCCCCTGAATAACCGAGTTCAGGAGCGGAGTGCCCTACCACGAAAAAATACAGCTGATGTCAGCTGTATTTTTCGTTGAGGCCACAAGGGAATAGAACTTTTGTGTTAAAATTCAACACAATATGATTGGAGAACGTGTCGAACAAATTGCGTCTCAAGAGATACAAGTTAGGATTGGCAACAAGGAAAGCAAGTTCCGTGTAGTTGATAGAAGTGATCAAGCGGAGATCGCAGTTCAAGTAGATGACGACACGAATCAGGATCAAATTGCAGATACGGTGAAGGCGGCACTTGAACAGCGATATTGGTTTGTAAATCCTCAATGGGAACAAGAGACGTTGAAAGAACGATTTAAGATCGAACTTGGCCAATCTGCGGTTGAAATTTTTGCTTTTGGTGAAGGCCTGCAGGAGAGGGTACGCACAGGAATCATTCGAACTCTCGAACGTTTGTATAGCAAGTTGGGCGATAAATCATTATGGCGTTTAGAGTCCATTCAGATACTTCCTCAACAGACAATAAATCCGAAAAGCGGCGAAGCCGTTCCGAGGGATGGAATTTCCTGCTCAACGACGTCTTGAACTTTATCCGGCGGGCACGGCAAATTCGGCTTATCGGAAAGGTGAGCTTCCGTGTACTGAACTTGAAGGAACGCTGGCACACGAAATAACTCACGTAGTGCTTGAAACTGCATTAGCCAGAGCGTGGGATTCTGAAGATCTCGGCTGGGAAATACACGACGAAGTTTTGATCGAACTGCCCGGGGGAGATCGCACGATGCACTTCAACAAGCGTCCACAGGAGTGCCCGACGAGTTACGGTGGTCTGCAACCCGATGATGATCGCGCCGATAGTGTTGTCGCATTCCTTTTTGCACCGGACAGATTAAACGAAAACCGTAAACGAATTCTTGATCGTGTTTTTACGGGAGACGAGGAAATTCTCGCTAACGTGACACGGCTAGATACAAGATTGCCGGAAGTCCCCAGTAATATCGCGGTACACGTCACTCAAAAACGTAAAAGTCTTTTTGGAATAAGCTCTATCAAACCAGGAAAAGAAAAGCGAGTCGTTACGCTATCCGATTTCCGCAAGGAGCGCAATATTCCTGAGCCAAGGTTCTAACGTCGTGTATTAGCCCCTGCTACGAAAAACACAGCTGACATCAGCTGTGTTTTTTGTTCGTGCACAGGATCTGCTAGAACGTATCGTTCAAATATCATAAAATGTTTACGTGGTAAACATGTATTCAGTAATCTCTACAAGCAATATGCTGGGAACATATGAAAAAGCGCTCGAAGTCGCCGCAGCCGATAAGGGGCTCCAGGCAGCGATGGCAATTAAGCGATGGATTAAAGAGGCCCCAATCCCTAGTACTCAAATTGGAGATGGCGGGTATATTGCAAGTCAAGATATTCAAGCGGCCCTTGAAGGAGACGGACTAGAAGTGCGAACTGAAGTGAATCTTGTTCGAGAGGGATTCCCCCGTATCCAAGCGGGAGTTGGTTCAGTGGGATTTGATGAGAACCTCACGATTGAATCGGTGGGCGAAAATCGCTACAAGATTACGATGAGAAAATCCGTTGCGCGCTAGCCCCTGCCAGAAACATTTAAAAACCCACCAGCGATGGTGGTGTTTTTTGAATGGCAATGGTCGGCACCCCAAGCGTCGGGAATGCTGACCGTCGTTCATCACGGACTGTACTGAATATCCAAACATATTTTGACTGTATACTTGATACAAAGTCGAACACGTGAGCGCATAAAAGCACCTATGTCTCTTCGCCGAATCATTATCATCACCGGGCTCTGTCTTGGCATCGCAATAATCGTACCGCGTGCCTTTGCATTTCCATCAAACACCGTTGCAAATCCTGGTGCCGAGACAGGAGATTTTACCAGCTGGTCCAATGTCGACATCAATCCGTGGACGGTGGAAACCGGTGGTGCTTATGCCGGAACAAAATCATTTGTTGGAGGGTCGGGGAGCACAATCATCTCGCAAGAAATCGACCTTGTGAGCGCTGGCTACACCACAGCACAGCTCGACACCATTAGTGGCGTAGAACTCTCCGCCTGGGTAAAAGGCTTTACCGATGACAATCTTACCGGCGACCAATACGGACTATTCATCGCCTATCAAGGCGAAGGCTTTGGCACCATGGCATTTACGTACGTTCCGCTCACCAGCGTTCCAACAGACTGGACGCACGTTGCAATCGGCCTTGGGAACTACGGACCGGGGCTCCGCTACATTCGCGTTGAACTCTGGTCGGTGGACGGCGATGGCGACGGTGCAGATCATGGAGCAATGTTCGATGATGTTGCACTGAGCATTGCCGGAGACACCGATACACCAACCGTATCGGCTCTTTCTCCCACAGACGGTGCAACGTCGGTAAATCTCCTTTCGAATCTCACCCTCACCTTCAACGAAACAGTCTACGCTGGCAGTGGCAATATCGTCATCCATCGTCTAAGCGATGGCGCCGTGGCTGCAACAATCGACGCAACGTCAGGCGCAGTGACCGGCCCAGGAACAAACACCATTGTTATCAATCCCACAACGTCGCTCCTTCAGGGAACCGCGTATTACATCACCGTCGACAATGGAGCATTCGTCGATACGTGGACGAATCCATACGTCGGAATCTCCACGTCCACCGGCTGGAACATCCAAACCCCATTCCCCCAGGATTCGTCCGATCCGTCATCAACTCCTGACTTCACCATTCATGATGCCGCCGCGACGATCGATGCATCTGGTGTAGCGACAGTGATATGGTCCGCGTCGTCGGAGACGCCATTCATTCGCGTGTATGCCGCGAAAGACGGACAAGATTGGGAACGCATTTCCGATCCGCTTCTCCCAACATCGTCGTTTTCATGGCAGATCCCGGAAGTATATCGGGGAAAGAATGTCTCATTTTTGGTTGAAGCAACCGACCTCGCTTCACGTCTTTCAAGCGCAGAAACACCCACTGTTCTTTGGACAGTGAATGCATCGGCCAGCTCCCCTACAGCATCAGCAACCACGCCGAGCGAAGGAAGCTTCGTTCGTACCGCGGCGCAAGATACTGTGTACTACATCAATGCGAATTATCAACGCCAACCCATTCCGAATGCCCAAACATTCTTTACGTGGGAAACATCATTTGATGTTGTACAAATCGTTAACGCAACAGCCTTGTCGGCAATTCCTATGGGGCCACCGCTTCCTCCAAAACCAGGAACCATGCTTATAAAAATCACCTCTGTTCCAAAAGTATACGTTGTTGATGGCACCGCCGAACATCCAACGTTGCATTGGATTCGAACGGAACAAAAAGCCATAGAGCTCTACGGTGCAGAATGGACACAGAATGTTCTGGATGTTCCCCCAACATCGTGGTCGTCGTACGATGTTGGATCCGATATTGAGTAAATGCCATCCATTCTCTTTCTTCATCAAAACCCCCACTCTTTCGAGCGGGGGTTTTGTGTTGTATATGAAATTGCCCTACCACCGACCTGTTTCGTTTGGATTGTATCCATTCACAACCTCAGTGTAGTTCGTATACCCGTCGCCTTCAGCGAAGGACATAAGATCGGCTCTCACGCTGTTGGACATTTTGATAGCAGCACGTGGTCGCAAAACAAATACTCGTCCTGAACGCTGAATCGGATTACGAAGAATCCGCTGGTGCCACAAAAGACGTTGTGCAATACAGAGCACCTGGAATATCGCAGAAAACCATTGCAAAATAAGCCAAAAAGTGATACGGTTTCTTTGAATACGCAAACAATATATGCGCAGACTCAATCGAGAAAATCTCGTTTGGGGGGGCATCTTCCTGACACTTCAGGCACTCGTTTGGGCGCGAAATTTCATTATTGGATACATCGATTTTTACTGGTTCTGCGACTTCGCCCCCATGGTGTTTGCCGTGTTTTTCTTCTGCGATGCACCACAAGGAGCAAAGGGGCTCATTCACATTGGCCTTCTTGGCCAGCTACTCTACACCGTTTCATTTCTCAGCGCAGCGGCCTTTGGTATTCCACTCTTTGGATTCCCCATCGATCTCACCCTTGGAGCATTCTCGGTAACGATCACGTTTGTTATGCATCAAAGTGTCGTGCTTGCACTATTTGCTACACGACACGTTCCCGCAGCCCCACGGTCGCTCCTGTATTCCGCGATCATTCTTCTTGGGGTGTACATTGCCGTGTTGAGCCTCGCCGATCCTACTCTCGCAACGCAAGAAAACTATAACTACATCTACTCCGGCGACCCACTGAACTTCATTCCGTTTTACACAGAACTCTGGATTGGCGTTGCGATGTGCGTTGCCGTGCTCCCCGCGTTCGCATTCGAAAAAATTCCTGACGCGCTTCTTCTCCTTATTCACAACATTCGTCATCGATACGCCGCATCGTCGTAAGTGCGCATTCCGCCTTGGAATACCCTAACCACACATTCTATGACATACCTTGCAAACATCGCTCAACTCACAGCAGAAAACGACGCCTTCCGCACCGTGCTCCACACCACCACAAAAAGCCAGCTCGTCGTCATGACCATCCCCATCGGCGGCGATATCGGAATGGAAACACATGCCCACGTAGAACAAATCTTTTTCATTCAATCCGGAAGCGGGAAAACAATCATAGACGACATTGAGTCCCCCATCAGCGCAGGCTTTGTGGTAATTGTTCCGCCAGGAACCAAACATAACATCCTCAATACTGGCAACGATCCCCTTCGCATCGCCACCGTGTATGTTCCGCCAAATCATCGCGACGGCACCGTTCACCACACCAAAGCCGATGCCGAAGCAGATCGTGCAGACGAAGCATTCGGCGCAACGGTGTAACGCAGGCCTGGTATTCCTTATCCAAACACATTACGCTTCTAATATATGGACCTCAACAAAAAACTCTATCGAAGTGCCACGGATAAAATGATTACTGGTGTTTGCGGAGGCGTGGCAGAATACGTTCCCATGGATTCGACGGTGCTGCGACTTATCTGGGCCTTGGTTGTTGCGTTCACCGGCTTTGTTCCCGGCGTCATCGTTTACGTGATTGCTGCCCTTGTTATGCCAATCAAACCGGTTCCCGCAGCAGAGCCAACACCAACAAGCGTCTAAACTTTCCAAAAATCCAGCACAACGCTGGATTTTTGAATACGTACAAGAAACCATCTCTCGCGTTACGCGCCGATCAAATATATTCGATATTTGAAAAGCCGCGCCCTGGGTGCGGCTCTTCTTCAGGGCCTACCCGGACGCGGCTTCCGCCGTTCGTACTTCGTGACGCGTGGCAATGTAGAACTCCAGTTGTTCATTGACGTCTTTCGCAGACAGACGCTGACCAGCGCAGTCGTGCAGGATGTCCCTGAGCGCCGTTTCCGGGCCACCGAACCCCGGCAGGAGGCGCTTTACAACTGCGTCGATTTCCACCCCTTCTAGGCTTAAGTCGAACAGCGACCAGAGCCCATCAAGGTACTCGAGACTGATTCCCCCGAAATTCAGGTAAACGATCTCGTCGTCCCCCTCCTTTCCGGAATAGTACCCCCTGAGCAGATTCGGAGGCCTAGCCCCCACCTCAACCGATACCGGAAACTGAGCGCGCGGCTCAGTCCATCGCACCGTACTGAATTCCTCGTTCGGCAACATGGCGATCTGCGATTCATGCGGGGAAATCCCCGTCTCACGGCACACCGTTTCGATGAGGCCCTGGGCGACCCACAGGGCGACGTTTTTTTTATCAGGACCCATTCCAACTCCTGTCACGCCTACCGCGACAGAAAAACACTATCAAAATATGGATAAAACGTCTACGCACACTACGGGGGCATGCGTTATTTTGACATCGCTTGACTAGTCAACTATATTGCAAGCATATGGAAAATCTCTCCCCTTCCGTGCAACTGTTTCTTGAAATGGCAAAAGCACAAACCATTCTTACTCGCCGCTTTGATGCTGGTCTTGGTGGACTTGGGTTGAATGAGTTCATGATTCTCCACCAGCTGCATATCAGCGAAGACGAAACGCTTCGTCGTACGGATCTTGCGGATAACGTTGGCCTGACGCAATCCGGAATTACCCGACTGCTCGCGCCAATGGAAAAAATCGGACTGGTAAAGCGAAAGGCCTGCGCAGAAGATGCTCGAGTGAGTTACGTTGTGCTCGCGCCCGGCGGAAAGCGAAAATACGAAGAAGCCGTAGAACGCGCCGAGCTCATCTGCGGAGAACTCCTCGCCGCGGCGCACGTTGAAAACCCGGAGTCGCTTCGCCAAACCATTCGCGCGATTGGTTTAGCGAGAATTTAGCCTATGAATATCCACGAACTCGACCGCTGAATCTCGAGTAAACAAAATCCCGCAAAACATAAACGACTCCGAGCCTTTCAGCCGAAGTCGCTTACTGTGTGTTTTACCACCGACCAGTTCCGTTTGGATTGTAACCATTCGCAATCTCGAGGCCATCGTTGTAGCCGTCGTTATCGGAATCGGAATCAAAACGGTTGGTCCAGTGAACGGTCATTTCGGAATAATCCGTAAGACCGTCACCGTCGGAATCGAGCTTACCAACGCCGTTTGGATCGTAGCCATTGATGACTTCGGTGTAATCTTTATATCCATCACCGTCCGTATCGGAACTGAACGGATTAGAATGCCACACATGTTCCTCATCCGCATTCGTTACGCCATCGCCGTCAGTGTCCATAGCGGAAACCGCGTTACCAAGGCTTTCAATAGCGGCCTCATCGTCGTCCGACAGATGATAGTTCTTGATATCGGTTGCATTGGTTGGCAACACAATATTCGTAGGCCGATTAAAGCTCTTGAAGAGCACCGAAACGCCGATGGTGGTATACGATGCATCGCTCTGGCGCACACTCACATTGAGTGTGAACATCGTAGGAAGCATGTCTGCAACATCTACCCAGAAGGAACCACCGATCGTGACATGTTCGGCAAGATAGGTACGAACAGCGTCTTTTCCAGACGATGCGACCATCTTTTTCTCAACGAGATAATCAACAAGATTATCGGTATCGATCGTGTACGCGTATCGCACCGTAGGCTTCTTGTTGATGAAGTCCACGGTTTCGTAATGGTACGTCACGATACCACGATCAAACATATCTTGAAGAGCTGACTGCATTTCTGCAATCCCCTCTGCGGTATCGGCGGCAGTTGGATACTCAGTCGAACCAGACTGCTTTGCAAAATACCAAGTGTCCCCGTCTTGCGAAAAGTACGCGGTGTCTTTGGTAAGGATCAACGATCCGTTCCGCGTATTGAATGCTCCGTTCTGGTCGGTCATCGATGCAGCGAAATCGAAGCGGCTATTTTGTGTTTCACTGGAAACGCCATCAAGATCCAAATGAATCTTCACCGGTTGCTTCATGCTTGATGTATACGTCTCCATATCCACATCGACGCCAAAATCAACAGACGTCGCGCTTGCGACGTTCTCAAGAAGTGTCGCGGACGAATCACCGAAGCTTGAGGTGAGGGTCGTCGAGGCCTGCGCAAACGACGCCGGCAACAACACCACACCCAAAACAGCAGTAGAAACGAGCTTTTTGATAAGATTTTTCATGGAAATTAGCCAATGAATTAACCAATCAGTATAGCAAAAAAATGGCCAAAAGTCAAGGAATTTGGCTAAGATAAAAGGTAAAATAGAATCTAATCTGATCCTGAAATCGATGAAAAAGCAGATCAATGCAACGCATCGTGAGCTGCATTAAGGAGGCACTGCTTCGAAATGTTACTCGTGAAGGTCCTGGCGGGCGCGGAGTTGGGAGCGGTCAACAAAGAATGGCGCACTGATATCGGAGCCATGAAGAAAACGTGAGTAAAGCGTCGGCGGGATGTCGATAACGTAGTCTGCCCAGGAAGCACCAAAGATATCGCGCACAAGTACTTCATTTGTCATCCATCGCAACGCAGTTCCCGTTCCAGATGTTTCAAGCCAATACACGCGATGATCGGATTGGACTTTGACCAGCACCGTTCCAGGATTCGGCAACATTGGTGCGCCAACCACCATTTGTGGAAGCGTTGCATCGGTGACCATTTTAATCTCAGAACGGCTGATGATATATGTATACAGCGTCTGATTATCGATAAACGGATGTCGTCGTCCACCGGCCCCAACGTAATAGACTGTTGGATAGTTCGGCGACTGGATAAGATCTCCTACCGAAACTTCAGTAACCGATTCGGACAAGCCATTGAACGGCGATCGTCCTTGACCCTCGTAGACGACGGTTGTTGAAGGAGTTTCAGTTCCGTCACCCGCTTCCACGGCTCCATCACCAGATAGAATTCCAGAGATGGAAAAAGTGTCATCCGACATATCTTGTGCACCAATGGTCAGCAAATCTCCACCTTCAATGAGCACGCGAGCGTTCGTCGTTGAAACATTCGGCACCGTCCACGTATAGCTGCCCGTGTTTTGAATATTTGTGGCAATCGCGGTATACGACACACCGTCGTCGAGAGAATACGCAAGCGTAACGAATGGAATGGCAGTATCATTTGTGGACGACCAGCTGATGAATGCATGTTGTGCAGCAAGAAGACTGTCGCCGCCATTTGGCGTGATGAGTGAAAGAACAGGAACAACGGATGGCGCGCTTTCTTCATCATTCGAGGAATCTGATGGCACTGTGGTAAACGTTGCCGGATGCGTCACTCCGGCAAGCGTGCCTCCGAACGGCACACCGGCAGTATCGTTTCCTCCAGTAACCGTGAACGTATACGACGTAGTAGGCGCTAAAAGCGATGGATGTGTTAGCGTGAGCACTGTTTCTCCCGCAGACCATGTTGCAGCGCAGCCATTAACCTCTGGAGCCAGGGTATACGTCACTGTTGAGACATTCATCGACTCGCTAAACGTAGCGGTAACATTGATGCTTCGCAACACCGCCACCGATCCGTCTGCTGGAGTTATTGCAACAATACTTGGTGGTGCGGTATCGGTGGGAGTGACGAATCCCGACGACGCAACGTTGCCGAGCGTGTCACTCACGCTTCCGATAATCGTGACGAGCGGTGTAAGACCGGTGTCATAGAAAGATCCCTCAGTTAACGACAGCGTCACTACGCCGGCAGATGCCTCGACAGCATCAGTAACAGCGTAAAGCGCTACAAAGAAGTCGGTGTCCGCAACAGTCGCAGCGTCGAGATCTTTTGAAAACGTCAAGACAATGCGATCAATCTTCCCATTCGCATCAAAATCTTGTGTTGCGCCAGAAAGCAGAACTGGCGTTGCGGCGTCGCTCGGTGTAACCGATCCCGAAGCTCGAACATTCCCCACGCCATCCGCAACGTCTCCCACCAAAGACACGAGCGGGGTTGCACCAGTATCAACGCTTGATCCTTCAGTAAATACAATCGTCACTGCACCGGCCGAGGTTTCTGATGCGCTAGTGACAACGTATCCTGCAACAGTAATATCAGATCCTGAAACAGTTGATCCGTCGAGATCCTCCGAGAATAGCGCAACGACGCGGTCGATATAGCCATTCGCGTCGATATCCTGCGCAACAGCAGACGTAAGGATTGGCAATGCAGAATCTGTTGGTGTCAGCGCCCCAGAAGTTGTGACATTGCCGGATGCATTACTGACGCTTCCAACAATAGTGACGAGCGGCGTTGCGCCGGTATCAACCGATGGCCCCTCCGAGAGAACAATGGTCACTACGCCGGCAGCCGTTTCTGACGCACTCGATATTGTGTATCCAGAAACCGCAAAGTCCGATCCTGCAATAGTAGAACCATCAAGGTCTTGAGAAAATGTTACAACAACGGAATCAAGATATCCGTTTGTATTTGTATCGGCTGTGGTGGCCGACGCCATACTTGCAACAGACTGTGTCGTGGTAGAAAGCACATTGCTCCGATCCGAAACCGATGCGAAATTCGCGTCGTTGTCGTATGCCTCCACCGCGAAATAATATACCGTGTTCGGCGTAAGGCCGGTCACTATTCCAGTCGTCACATCACCAAACGTCGCGGTCTGTGTGAGTGCATTGCTCGCGGTTCCATACTTCACATGATATCCAGCGATAGTCGGTTCGAAAGCGGTAATGCTCGACCAATTCACCGTTGCCTGTGTTGCGGTCACCGCCGAGATCGTCAGCGCTGTCGGTTGCATGAATGCCAACGCCCACAACCGAGCGATACGTTCATAGCCGGCTGCATTTGGATGGACACCGTTATACTCAGCCGGTTTATAATTTTGGAAGGTGAAAAAGAAATCAGCACCTCCTCCAAGTCCGAGCTCTGAGCGCATGGCGTCAATCGCGGCCGGATAGGTTGCCAAAACATCTACAATGTCCGCACGACTATCGTAGAACGGGTAAGGGACGTAAATATCGTCGTAGGAGGCGCCGTACGTGCCAATAAGGGTATTAAACAACGACTCCATGTCGGCACGATATGTGGCTGCGGAGTGTAAGACTTGAGAATCTCCGTTGCCGAGCGCTACGATCCATTTTGTAGGAGCAAGTGCCAATTCTCTCGTTGTCCAATTGGAAACCATCACTGCCGACTGATAGTTCGACGCTCGTATACCAAGATGTCCTTCGTTCATCAGAAACACGGGGTAGCCATAATACGCAGACAATTGATCGTTCAAATCTGTGAGAAACGATTCTTTAAACAGAGCATCAGACGGATCATTTTGTGGAAAATTTCTATGGTCAAGAGAAAGAGAACCCGCATCGGCCTCCAACCAGTTAGTGACAGGGCCAGCGGGAGCCGTGCCGCCCGTACCATCAGACGTTGAGTCTCCAATGACGGAGATGATATCGCCGATTCCTATGTGGTCGCGGTGATCATGCTGAAGAGCGTCAACGGATAGCGAACTGCCATCGCCAAGAATCTCGTACGCATCGAGGGTGTACTCCGCTTTCGCTAACCCAGAAAAAGCCGCGGTGTAAGCCGGACCAGCAAGGTCGTTGATTGTTTGTTCTCCTGCGAGCCCTTGATTTAAAATGAAGCGTATCCCCCCTCCCGTTGGAATGTCGTCGACGGTAGCGACGGCATTCAACGTGGAAGATGTTTGGATGTACGGAATGTAAAAGGTGCCATTTTCGTCGTCGATTTGTAAGGTGGCGGTGTCTGGCTCGGCAACAACACCGGCGGCTGGCGAGGTAATTAATAAGGTGGGGGCTGGGGCCGGTGGCGGGAGGGTTCCGGCAAAGTGAACGTCGTCAAAATAGGCGTCGGCAACGGTCGTGTTTCTTCCAAGTGCAAAGGTGCCGTTAGGAAAACGATCAACAGTGTCAGTAAACGTAACCGTTGGAGTCAAGGGTTTCTCTGCTCCTTGTTTCCAGGCGTAGACGTTGATAACGGGCAAGCTGGAACCATTGTTTATGACGGAAGCCTCAACGTTGGTCCAGCCATTTTGCACAAACGGAACAACGGTCGTCGCCGAACCGGTCGCAAGCGAGGTGAAGGTTGCCCCAACCTGAGAACTAATGGTCCAAACGCTGCCGTTATGCCAAACAAGGTATCCGTCATTATTTGCCTGACGGCGCAACCACGCATACCCGGAGGTGTTGTTGACCAAGTTTGATCTGAACCGATAGGAAATAACTTGATTCAGCGTGGTCGAACTTCCGTTCACCGCCATGTTCGTGATATAACTCGTGGTCGCTGATCCGGAAAGAAGGCGATCCGGTGAAACATCGGCAATCGTCCAAGTTCCGCCCTCACTCGTCCAACCATTTTGACCAACGACCGTTCCCGTATTTAACGCGTCAAAAGAATCCGCAAAAAGTTCTGTATACGGTGTTTCGCTTACAAACTGTGGTGTTCCGTAGACGTTTGAAGAATCGTAAGGAAACAAAGTGTAGTAATAGAGCGTACCATTCGTTAAGCCAGAGTGTGTGGTGCTACTATTTCCTCCGGACGATCCAGCAATGTCAGCAACCAGCGTTCCATCTGTTGGCGTCGCGGGGTACGCAGACGTACTCACGCGAACCATTGTTCCAGCATATGCGGCAAACATGGGATTTTTCCAACTGAGAGTATTAGAACCATCGCCAGGAATCACTCGCACAAAGGAGTCACCGCTCATTCCAGCATAGAGAATATTGTCGTACTCCGCGGCGACGGTGGAGGATTTTCCCACCGAAAAGACCCCTTGAGCAAAACGATTGACCGTGTCCGTAGCGGTTGCCGTTGGCGTGGAAGGCTTGGCCGTTCCCCGCACCCACACATAGGCGGTGAGCACCGGCAAACCTGCGGAATTATTGACCACGGAAAATTCATAAGTATACCAAGTGTTGGCAAGTTGAGTAAAGGCTCCGGTTGCCATACTGGTAAAGGAGGCTCCGGTAGTGGGTTTATAGCTAATGCGCAAAACTCCGCCTCCTTGGGTCAACACGTATCCACCGGCGTCCGCCGTGGCGGATTGGGCGCGCAAAAAGAGTTGCCCAGGAGCGTTAATGGTTGTTCCCTTCCAGTCTGCGCGGACCATTTGATTACTGTAGGCAGCTACATTGCCACCGTTTAACACGCGATGCTGATCAAAAGTTAGGTTTTCCGTGCCGCTTTTGAGCGTTTGTTCGCCAGCGGTATCGACAATACTCCAGGTGCCCGCCACCGTAGCCCAACCATTCTGACCGCTGACCGCCGCCACGTTGAGCGACTCAAAATCATCACTGAAGACCGTTTGCATAACTAATTGCTGAGTATTTACTGCAGAACTGTATTCTGGCGTGCCATCATGAGAAAAGAGGGAGAAATAGTACACGGTTCCATTCGTTAAACCGGTGATGGTGTACGAACTCGTCCCGCTTGGCGAACCAGCAACATCGGATGCGAGTGTCCCATCACTTACTGACGTTGGAAATGCGGTCGAGCTATAGCGCACCATAACTCCTGTAAATCCAACATCAGCAGGGTTCGTCCATGAAAGAGTCACCTGTCCGTTGGCCGGAACGGGAACAACGTTCGCTACAGTTGCCGGTGCCGCACCAAATGCAAATGGAGAATACAAAAATGTTCCCGCAAGGAATCCAAATCCCAAACTGAGCCCAAGAACAACAATAAGAATATGGTGAGCCCGAATGGTCATAACGTAGTGCCAGTATACCACGATATGTCGTGATAGAATTGCAACAGCTATGATTAGCCTCCTTCTCTGGGACATCTACGAAATCAGCTCCCCCGCCTCTCTCCAGGGCGTTATGCTTCGCGGTCGCATTACAACGCTAAAGCTTTTCCAGCAGCTGCATTAATCCAACTTCATGAACGTGGAGTAAGGGATATTTCTTTCGCAACGTTTCGCGTGGAGCCTTCCAGGTGAGTTTTCCTTTGGCGTACAACGAAAGCACGTCGGGATGGATATAGGATTTTTTACAGACCGCAACCGTGTTGCCGAGCGCGTCGGCAGCGCGCTGAACTGCGACCTTGATATCGCGTTGAACGTCGCGTTTTGTTTTTGCGACAGGTCGATCCCAAAGATACGACGCGGCGATAACCGTGCCGTGCCACGTTCGGAAATCTTTTGCGGTAATCTCTTCCTTGGAAATCGATTTCAAGTATTCGTTCACGTCGTCAGACTGCACGTCGTGTGGTCTGCCGTCGTGATCAATATATTCAAAAAGCTTTTGTCCAGGAATGTCGTGGCATATTGCAACGATTTTTCGCAATCGCTCGTCCTCAATAGGAAACTCGTGCGCAATGCCATCCTTCCCATCGAATGCTAATTCCATGTGCTCCCCCGTTCCTTTCACGTGCCGATTACGGAGCGTCGTTAATCCGAACGAATGGTTGTCTTTTGCATATTCCTCGTTGCCGATGCGAATAAATGCCGTGTCGAGCAGCCGCACGATAGCTGCCAGCACTTTTTCCTTCGGCATTCCACGCAGCCGAAGATCGCTCTCGACTTTTCTGCGAATCCGAGGAAGTGCCGCAACAAACTCGCTCATGCGATGAAACTTTCCCTCGTTCTGTTTTGCAATCCAGTCGGGATGATAGATGTACTGCTTGCGTCTTCGTGCATCGAGCGCCGTTGCCTGAATGTGTCCATTCACAAACGGACAGATCCACACGTTTGTATACGCCGGAGGAATTCCGAGCGAACGAATGCGATCCAATATTTTTCGATTACGAATCTTTCCTCCCTTCTCGTCGCGATATGCAACGCCGAAAAATCCCTTCGCACGAGAGAAACCTGGGACCTCATCGGTGACGTATCGAAGCCGCATCATTGTAGTATAGCAAGCCGCGCTCCACACACTGATGTGTTTTACAATTGAAAAGACCACACCCGCGAGAGCGCGGCCCTTCATGTCAGCGCGTAGCTGACAAGGACGACGCTCCGCCGAATGCGGTCTCCGTAGTGGGAATCATCTCGTATCGATTTTTCTGCGCATCGAAACGGATACTGTTCTGATCGAGTGCGATCGTACGAGTACCATCTTTCACTCCACTCCCCCAAGGCAACTGGATGAGGGAAAGGACGAAGACACCGCTCTCGATCTGCGCGGCCCACGCGCCAGTAGAAACGCCCGCCTCACGAAGGGCAAGCTCCAGCCAAACGCGCACGCCCTCCGTCATGTCCATGTCGCCACAGACCATGAAGAGTGACGGATGATGGGTCGAGATCTGACCGAGCGCGTTCCAATGCTTCGACGACCCAAAGTCAGAACGAAAGCCGGTGGCTGCCCACCCGCTCCAGTCCCACACCTCGAGCACCGTCGAAAGAAGATGGGACGGAATGGAGAGCGCGGCCGGCGCAGAGAGCAGCGCGTCCCAGTGCTTGGGGTCTTTTTGACTGGGAACAGTAGCGGGAATCAGCATCTGCCCGAGCACCTTCGCGTTCTGGTACTCGGGTGAATTGGAACTCACGGGCCCCGTGCTGAGCAGGCGGATGAGTTCCTTGCAGCTTGCCAGCCCGAGCTGTACCTGCCTCAAATAAGGACGGAGTTGCAACAGATGCTGTTTCAGTGCCTCGTCAGTCTGCGCCGCGACGAACCCGTCGTGCACGAGCGGCAGCGCCCGGGCCAGCATGCCAACCAGCGCCGTAAGCACCGCCTGATTCATCGCGCGCTCTTCGGGGCTTTCGCCGATCTTTTTATCCATGTGTCACTCCAAGTGGACGATAAACCTTAACATAATGCCTTCTTCAAGGCAAACCGAAACCCCTCAAAAGGATCGTTTCTTCATTCTCCACATTCTGGGCTCGTGCTACACTTTCCGCATGAAAAAGCCTCAACGAATCCTCCTGAAACTTTCTGGAGAACAGTTCGCAGGAAAAGAGAAGTTTGGTATTGATACGGATTTTATTCTTGGGCTCGCCGAAGAACTTCACGAAGTAGTAAAAGCAACCGGAGCACAGATCGTTATCGTGGTTGGCGGTGGAAACTTTTTACGCGGTGCGACACTTTCAAAAAATGAAGTGATGATTGAACGAGCAACAGCAGATTACATGGGCATGCTCGCCACAGTAATGAACGGCATGGCACTCGTGGATATCCTTGAACATTTCGGCCAGCCAGCGCGACTGCAGACGCGCATCAAGATCGACGTGGTCGCAGAACCGTTCATTCGCCGACGTGCCATCCGCCACCTCGAGAAAGGCCGCATCGTCATCATCGGCGGCGGCACCGGCAATCCGTATGTCACAACCGACACCGCCGCAGTTTCAACAGCCCTCGAGCTTGGGTGTGACATCGTGCTCAAGGCAACAAAGGTCGATGGGGTGTATTCCAAAGATCCGAACAAGTACAACGACGCGGTAAAGCTCGAATCCATCTCACACCTCGATGCCATTCGCGATGAGAACATTTCCGTTATGGACAACGCCGCCGTGAGCCTTGCGATGGATAACGGTTTGCAAATTCGCGTGTTTGATCTGCTTACTCGAGGAAACATTCAGCGTATCGTGAACGGCGAGAATATCGGAACGCTCGTCAGTAAGCACCCGTTGGCATGATAGAATTGGGGTAATCATTCCTCAGATCTTCCCTGTATGGTTCGAATTCCTAGGACGCTCATGGGTGCAGCGGTAGGGCTTGGCCTTGCAGCCGGAAGCATAGAACACACAGAGGCGAAAGATTTTCCTACGGTAGAATCAACGAACGCCGGATTCCCTTTTGAAACGCTTGCAAAAAGTGAAGACGCAAACAACGTTCAGACGCTTCTTGAACACGTCAACGAATGGGCGTATCGAGAAGATGCCACCTCAACCGCAAAAGATCTTGCGAAGAAATTTCCGTATCTCTTCATTGCCAACAACCGCAGCCTTCTCGACTCGGGAATTCCCTGGGCACACGACGCGCTGCTTATTGCACTCCAAACAGATCCAGAGAACGGAACCTCATACGATTCGCACGATCTGTTCCGAATACTCAACGTGAACGATTCACGAATTGAGGAACTTTTGGAAGAATCCATGGAGCATCGATACGGGGAGATTATTAACGCTTCCTGGTATCTTCCAAATTGGACGGCGCTCACGGCAAATGAAAAAAGACTTATACGGCAAGCCGTTGTCGTTCTTCCAACCAAAAACCCCATATTCTTCTTTCAAAGCGTATTTTCCGATCGTGGAAAATTTGGAGAGATTGTCCCAGATGCAACAGAACGGGATCATCTCGCTGAGGCCGCAGCGGTGCACGCAATTGTTTCTGGAAAAACGGAAGATTTAGAAACCATGGCGCAATACGCAGAATCCTCTGGCGATATTCGTGCAATTATTGCGAATGGCTATGGATGGGACCAGTTTCTTGATCGATGTTCCGAACAGGTCCCAGGAACCGTCATGAGCAGTTTACTCATAGGAAGAAAAACATTTCTCCCCCTCACCACCGAAGACAAACGCATGGAGTTGTACCGCCATGCCGCAAGACGCGCACCAAGAAGTCTTGTTGACGAATGGTCACGGAATCGTGGCAAAAAGAGTGTCGTGAGCCACGAGAATGAACGTGAATTTCTCTATCATGTTGGCGAAGCATGGACGCATTTCATCATGAATGACCTCGTGCATTTTTATCCGAAGCTCCTTACACGAGAAGCCATGACGCAGTTCCCGCAGATCCACAATGCACTGCTTGATGCGGCAGAACACAATCCAGCTCGTCTTTTAGATGTTTTGGAAAGCGACCCAGAATATGCTGCAGAAATTGATATCACGGAATATCGCGAAATAGCCGCCAGAAACGTGATAGCAAAGCGAGCGTGGATTGATAATTCACCACAAATGCATTCGACATACACTGGAAAGCAGACACTAAATACGTTTATGTATTTTGCCGGCCTTCCTAATGAAGCAACGCTTACAGAATCGTGGTTCCGACAATCCGCTATGGACATTCCGGCAACAACGCTCCGCGCGCTTTCTAGCAAAACCCAGCGAGAACCATGGTTTAGTATTGCCCAACGCACGAGCGTTCTGTACGTTCTCGATAAAACTCCAACGGATGTTGATGCATTTCTTGTTGAAACGAAAAATGCTTCGCTCCCTTTTGACGACCTTGAGCTTCTGTTGGGCGCGCGAGCAAAGGACGACTTTGGAAAAGCCATGAATGACGCTAATACGCTTCTCCTGAAAAATGGAGGCTACGATCCAAATCTTGCGTACCGTCTCCTGTGGATTCTTGAACAATCCCAACCGTACGAGTTCGCTGCATGGGTACGAAAAAATACCCCAGCGGGAAGTGCAACGCCAGAACTCGGGGCATGGCAAGACGCACTCACGAGTGATCAATGGGACGGACTTGTTGCCCACGCGAATCGCATTGAAGCAGACAAAACATACGAAAGGCTTGCTGTATCAACCGTTGGAACGGGATTCCGATTTGACGCAACAATATTGGATGACGTTGCCGGCATGAACTATCGTCATCGCATCGAAACAACCGTGCCGGCAGGCCATCCGCTTGGACCAATTCCCGGAGAAAACTTTATCAGTGTTCCGATGATTGCGTTCGAAACGGTTGCGACATCAGCACCATTTGGCGCGTACATCGACGCACACGCGAGCGATCGTCTTTCATTCGTCAATGTATGTTCCATTGCCCAAGCAACATGGAGACGATTGCGTGATCTTCGTCTTGAACCAACGCCAGAGAATATTGGACGAGCACTGCAGGACGTAAATACACAATGGGAGCAGATAAAGGATATTGAGATATTCGGCCCACATACCAAGCTCATTACCATCGCCAACCACGAGGAACGATTCAACAACACACAAATCATCAATCAACTCCTCGTTGGTCATGGTGGGAGCGCATCACAAGTCATTTTCCAAGGAAAAGGTCCAAGAGATAAATACAAAATCCTTGAAGCCATTAGTACGCAAAGTACCGCCCCTGTAACTATCGTGTTCAATGGTCATGGAAACCGCCTAGGAATCCATCTCGATACACAAACACCAATCACGCCAAGCGACCTTGGCGATGCGCTCATCGATTCCCAAAACATCAGCAACACGAGACTCGTCATCGACTCCTGCTATAGCTACGACTATGCCGATAAGGTCCTGCAGTATATTCGTGGAAGAGAAGTTGATGCGTCTGGGCTGATCATCATCACGGAATCAAATCAGGATGCGCTTGGCTTTGGCGTTGTTGGTGGCAGCAATATCCTTGATAGCCAATATCTTACCGCAGTAAATGCTCAGGCTCCGGACAGGCCAATTACCGTAGAAACCTTCAGGCAAGCTGAAAGTGCCGTGTGGTTTTCAGAAGACCCAAGCATCACCGTGGGCCTTCCGTTTTCTGCGGGATGGATGACGGGAATTGAGGTTGCGGACGCAGGAACCGAATAATCGCTAGACCGGAATCGCAACCGATGTTTGCGCTCCGGACTCCATATCCTTCTCAATCATCATTCCCTTCGCAAGTTCTTCTGGCGAGATGATAATCACGTTTTTCGCACCGATACGATTCGCGAGCGTGAGCTGCTTCTTCAGATCAAACGGCGGAACCGCAAGAAGAACAGTTCGACCAGACAATCGGAGTGATCGGGCAATAGATCCGGCGGCAGACGATTCTGCTTGAGTAGCCGGAATGATTAGCCTCTTTTCTGCTTCGATTCCGATCATCGTTTTCCCCTGCGCTTCCAGTGCCGCAAAGAACGACACGTCGCTCACCGCAAATCCCACCGCACTCATTGGCTTGCCACCAACAGCCTGCAGGAGATCGTTGTATCTTCCACCACCAAACATCGCTCTGCGATATTCTCCGCTCGTGCTGAATACTTCGAACACCATACCGGTGTAGTACGAGAATCCGCGGATAAGCGACGGATCGTATGCCAGCTGCGTCCAGCCGAGCGCTAAAACAGCATCCATGATCGCTTCCAATCGTTCGCTCGGTTTCATCTCCTCGATACACGTCAGATCGCCAATAGTGATTGTCGCGTTAATCGTTTGAAGCTGCGCAAGGAATTCCTCAGTCGTCAGTTTTCCACGTTCGTCGAGGAGTGTTAAGAATTGTCCGCGCTTGTCGTCGGAAATCTTGAGCCCGTTGCAGATCACGTCGAATGAGGCGCGATCGTTCACACGCATTTCGATCTTTGTCATATCCATCCCATTCGCTTGAACAATGGAAAGCGCGAGATCGATCGCCTCAACATCGGCCTCTACACTATCCGATCCCAGGAAGTCGATGTTCAGTTGCATAAAGTTTCGTGATCGGCCCTTTTGTGGTCGCTCGTACCGCCAACAATCTGCAAAGCTAAACCAGCGCAACAACGGCGGGAGCTGACCTTGTCTGTTCGCAACCATTCGCGCCAACGACGGCGTGAGCTCCGGCCTCACAACAATCTTCTCTCCCCCACGATCCGTGAACACATACGACTGTCGCTCAACAATTTCCGCACTCGACTTTGCTTCATACAACACCAATGGCTCCAAAATCGGCGCTTCATACTCCTCGTATCCCGCACGTTCCAACACCACCCGGCTCGCATTCGCAAACGCGTTTCGTTTGCGCATATCTGCCGGGTACAAACTCTGAGTTCCTCGTAATGGTTGAATCTGCATATCGGTTTGTTATGAATAAAAAAGTCCGCCTGATAAGCGGATTTCTTTGTGGTCATTATGAGAACAACACCAAACAGATCCGCTTATGCAAAGCGGAGATGATGGAAAACATTCATGGTGTCGCGTGAGAACGTCATATCGGTATCACTTTACCTTATTTTACCCGTTTCGCCAAGTAACAGACCGGCTTTCCGACAGTTTGATGCTCAGGAAGTACAGGAAAAACAATAATGCCGTCGCACGGTGCAAATACCGCATCCTGACCACAGTGCCCGATGAGATCGCCACGACGGATGGGATCGAATGACGACGTTCCTCGGTTATCAGCGAACACAAACGATCGATCGTCTCGAAGAACAGCTTCAAGAATCTCGTACATCGCTCCGTCGAATTCAGGCGGAGAAACCTTTTCACCTGAAAATATTCCTACGTCGGTAATATACCGAATTGTCGATTCCATAATCGCAGGAAAAATGGCTGCATCGCCAACCCAGCCCGCCTCAAAACACAAGCCAACTTTTCCGAGGCTGTCCGCGTACTCATCTGTCGCGACCGGCACTCCCCCACCAAAAATGTATTGCGGGTCTATAAGAACATTCTTTGGCTCAAACCAACGAAACACATTTTGGTGTGCTTGGTCATTTTTCGACGCAACGAATGGAATGGAAGGAATATTCATGGCGTGAATATCGATAACGACATCCGCGTGGCGAATATATTCCGCGATCGTTATTGTGCGCCGAAACTCATAGCTTCCATTATCGTGAGCACGTGCTTCCGCAGAATACAACCGATTCATGTCCCGACCGCCTACCGCACGAACGTTCTCTGCGATTGCCATTTGATTCGCCAAAATCAGTGTCAGTGTTCCAGCGGAAACCGAGCGTTTCCCGGAACGAAGATCTTCGCGAAGCTGTTTCACGATTTCGATTCCTGTTCGTTCATTGCCATGTGTTCCTCCAACAATAAGAACGGATAGGCCAGGAGCCGATCCTTCAGCGGAAAAAATATCATCGTGATCAACAATGTTCATACTCATACGATGGTAATTGAAAGAACTCCTTGACACAAGAAATGCTTCATGAGATCTTCGTATGGTATGAACATGCAGTTTGCACAATTGAGCGAAAAGAAGTCTAAGGGAATTTCCCTTAGCGCTTAACGTTGCACACTGCACGAAAAAGCGACTGAGGGGAAACCTTCGTCGCTTTTTTGTTTATACAGAGATACCGTGATTCACCCCTTCACCGTTCGAGGTTCCCGTGTCTACTATGGATGACGACAAGATTTTCCGCCTTCTCTCTGTGGTTGCGGAAGCAACTGCGTCCACCAGCATCATCGTCAACGGCACGGCGATGGCGCCACTCCTGCCGAAGACTACTGAAGAACTCGCCATCCTCTGGAAGCAGGGTCGCTCCGCGATCGCTGTCCGCAACGGACGGATTGTCGGCCACGCGTCTGTGGAACCACTCACGAATCGCTGGAACGAGCTCGGTGTCGTGTGGACGGATCCCGGACTTCGAGAAGAAGGGGGACCACATCGGCATGTGGGGCTCCGGCTCTGCAGTGCGCTCCTCGAGCGTCATCGCGAGAAGTACATCCTCATGACCACGGTAAACCCGGCCATGATGGTCGTGGGCTGGCGCACCGGTATGGTGCCGATTCGCTACGATCAACTTCCCGAAGCCGCATGGCGCGCCACGTGCTGCTGCCCGGAAGACAAGACCGGAGTTCCGCGTAAGGAGAACGTGCCACACTGTAGGCTTCGCCTGCTGGGGTGCTTCGTACAAGTGACTTGGGAAACGTGGAATGGGATGGACCGACCGGAACCGTGCACGCTGCCGGTTTGCGCACCGACGTCCGCCGTAACCATCCCCCGCGACGACATCAACATTCTCCTTGCAGAATGACGCACGATCGGCCGCACCCTGGTGCGGCCGATTCGCTATTTCAGCTTCGATATCACGAGGGCTTTCTCATTTGAGGAAGTCCTCCTCTATCTATTCTTTCGCGGAGCTGCTATGGTGCAACCTCAGATATGGTAGCCTGCTTTATGGCTCCAAAACGCATACTCGTATGACCGACGGCGAAGAAGTGACCACCACAACCGTTCCTCCAACAGAGCCAGTTGCAGCTCCAGAAGAAGTAACTGAAACGGAAGAAGTTGAAGCTCCAGAAGAAACGGCTCCTGCAACCGAAGAAACAGCGGCGTAGTTCATACCAAAAGCCCCAGCGAGCGATCGCCGGGGCTTTTTGTATTCTACGGCCTTGGCGCTACGGTGTACGGATCGAAGCCATTCAAAATTTCAATATAGTCCGTGTACCCATCGCCATCTGAATCGAGCGTACTTGATGAATCAAGAGGCGCAGCAATCGTTGGCGTTACGGGCTCTGAAGTCGCACAAGCATTCGTGAGTCCGGGAGTTACAGCGTATCCCGGAACGTGCATGACGTCGCTTGGGTACGAAACAAGATTGTAAATGCTCTCCGCACGCCACGCGAGGTCCGTCAGCACGGCGCCAAAGTGGTAGTTGCGGTAGAACACGTCCTGAATGTCGTCCACCTTCTTGTTCCAGTCGCTGCCGTAAATTGTTGTCGCATCGGTTTCAGACAGCACCCAGCGCAAGCTTCCGTCGCTATCCACTGCGTACACCCGAGGATCGGTAATGAACTTCACCAGTCGGCTTCCCGGACGATACGTGACATTTGGACCGATTGGCATTGAAGCCATTTCGGACGGCGTCAGAACCGTTACATGATCTTCGCTGCAGAACCACGAATCGTACACATGAGGGTTCGGGAATGCATGACGATATCCGTCTGCACCAACGTAGTACACCGTAGTATCGTATTGGCTCTCTGCATTGCTATCATCGGAAAGCTTCACCAGGGAATGGATTTCAACCGACGCTGGTAGTGATGCAACGCGTGCGGCGATTTCCGCGATTGCTGCACCAGATGCCGTACTGTCATCAACAATAGTTCCTGGATCGACGTTTGATGTCGTCGATGCGGATGCAGATACAATGAACGTATCAGAAACTGATCGCGCAAGCACTTGGATAAAGTCCGTTCCTTCAATACGCACCTCTGCGGTTGTCGTCGCTTGATCAAGGGTAATCGTCGTTGATCCCGTGTTCGTCACAAAGTATCGCTGCAGCGCCCATGTTGCTCCTCCATCCAACGAAAGGTACACGTTGACTGCTGGAATGCTTCCTGTCCATACCCACGTCACGCTCATCGCCCCAAAGCCGTATGTTGCATTAGCGGTTGGCTTTCGTAGGCTGATGGTTGGCGACGTTGATGTACCGCCGCCTCCCCCTCCGCCTCCACCGCCCCCTCCACCACTTTCGCCGGTGGATACTGGATCGTTGTCCGTTACTGTCACAGGTACTCCTTCAATCGTCAGCGCGGCGTACGTGGAATCCGCAGAAGAAACAACGTGCAGAATGGAGTGAACCTCTGCACCCTCGATTGTTGAATCATCAACTGCGGAAACCGTGACCGCTTGTGGAGTGCTCCAGTTTTCGGCGGTGAACGTGAGCTGACTGACGCTTGTTGTGACGTCACCGTCGCCAATCATGAACACCGAGACATTCGCCGTTGGCTGGCTCTTCAGCACAATGGTGTATGCGTCCTGGGCTCCGCCTTCTGTTACCGCTGTGGCGTCTTCGCTTTGGACCACGGTGAATCCCGGCGTGTCGTTGTCGGTATTTGAAAGTGAAAGATCTGCAGGATTGATTGCGGCATACACCGCATCAACCGAGACTGCTGTTGCAAGAATAATGTTGTACGCCACCGTGCCGTCGTTTACCACATCATCTATACCCGTTACCGTAATCGTCTGCGGCACATTCCAGTTTACCGACGTGAATGTTGCCGTGGATGCACTCACCGTTCCTTCGGTGGCGTCCGAACTTGAAATGTCGATACGAACATCTGCGATTGGCTCTGACGTGAGAACGAGCGTGAAAGTTGCTGTTGCGCCAGCCTCCGAGGTGTTCCCAGAAATGGCTCCAACCGTAATTCCCGCAACGTCGTTATCAGCAACCTGAACGCTCACCGATACAACGACAAGAGCATCGAACAATACATCAGATGAATACGTCGTGTGATCGATACTATGCGTATGCGTTCCTTGAGCGATTACATCGTCCGTAACAGAAATGGTGACTGTCTGTGGGGTGTTCCAGTTTCCCGAAGTGAATGTCAAAATTGATACATCCGTTGCGACCGGTGCGGCTGCAGTAAGATTCACCGTAACATCTGACGATGGCTGTGCAGAGAGAACCAATGTGTATGTATCTGTTGCACCAACTTCGGTAACCGCCGATGCCCCGCCCGACTGCGTTACGAGAACCGACGCGGCATCATTATCCGTATTCGTCACGGAAACGTCTGTTGGGTTCAATTCTGAATATGCTGGATCAGTTGACGTCATTGCACCAAGAACCACCGCATACACCACATCGCCATCCACAACAACGTCGTTCATACCCGTCATTGTGATGGTCTGTGGAATACTCCAGTTTCCCGAAGTAAACGTGAGCGATAGCGTGGAAAGCATTCCTTCGGCCTCATTCGATGAAGAAAGTGGAATTGTGACGTCTGCCGATGGCTGCGAATTGAGGACGACGGTAAACGTTGCTGTTCCGCCGGCTTCCGTGGTGTTCCCTGACGACGGCGACACCGAAACTCCAACCGCATCATTGTCCGTGTTTATTACGCTCACATCAGCAGGATCAAGCGCGTTGTAGTTTGTGTCCGCCGATGTCGCAGCACCAAGAACAATTGAATACGCCACAGGTCCATCAACCGCACCGTCGTCCACACCGGTCACGGTAATGGTTTGCGGTGCATTCCAGTTTTCCGACGTAAATATCACTGTCGCCGGCAAAACCGTTCCTTCATTCGTGGCGCTCGATGAAATGTCGAATGTCACATCTGCAGTCGGCTGTGTGTTGAGGACGATCGTAAAAGTTGCAGTAGCGCCAGCTTCTGTGGTGTCTCCGGAAATTGCGCCAATCGTCGCAGCAGCAACATCGTCGTCGGTGTTCGTTACCGATACATCCGATGGATTGATGCCGTTATACAGCAGATCATCCGAAGTCGCTGCACTCGTCACAATTGCGTACACGATATTTCCATCGATCGTTGAGTCGTTCGCGCCAGTTGCAGTGACGGTTTGCGGTGTACTCCAATTCCCTGTCGTGAATGTCAACGATGCTGGAGATACCGTTCCTTCGGTAAGGTCCGAGCTCGTCAGCCCGATTGTAACGCTTGCAGTTGGTTGCGCATTGAGCACTATGGTGAACGTTGCAGTGCCGCCGGCTTCTGTGGTGTCGCCAGAAATCGCACCGAACGTGAATCCAGAAACATCATCGTCCGTGTTCGTTGCTGAAATGTCTCCCGGATTCAATCCGTTGTATGGAGAATCTGCAGACGACGCTGCTGCAGTGACAATCGTGAACGCAATATCCCCATCATCAAGATCGTCATTCACACCGGTAACGGTTACTGTTTGTGGTGTGTTCCAATTTCCCGAGGTGAATGTTTTTGATGTCTGTACTGTTCCTTCGGTGGTATCCGAACTTGAAAATCCAACGGTAACGTCTGTTGTTGGCTGCGTATCGAGAACAATCGAGAAGGTTGCGGTGCCGCCAGCCTCGGTGGTGTTCCCCGAAATTGTTCCCACAGTAATTCCCGCGGTGTCGTCGTCTGTTGTTGAAACAGAAACGTCCGATGGATTCAATCCGTTGTAATTTGTATCGCTCGACGTTGCTGCTGCGGTAATGATCGAGTATGCCACCGTTCCGTCGTCAATAACATCGTCTACACCGGATATGGTAATCGTCTTCGGCGTATTCCAGTTCCCCGTTGTGAATGAAGTGCTTGCAACAACCGTGCCTTCGGTGGCATCCGAGCTCGAAAGATCGATCGTCACACTTGCCGTCGGTTGTGCGTTCAACACAATAGTGAATGTTGCGGTGCCACCGGCTTCGGTGGTATTCCCAGAAATCGCGCCAACCGAGAAACCAGAAATATCATCGTCATCGTTCACAATAGTCACGTCTGCAGGATTCAATCCGCTGTATGCAGAATCGGCAGACGTGATAGCTCCAAGAAGTGCGCTGTACGAAACATCGCCATCGTCGAGATAATCATTCACGCCAGTCACCGTCACCGTCTGTGGCGTGGACCAATTTCCCGACGTAAAAGTGAGCGATGCAACGCCGACCGAACCTTCCGTTGCGTCTGAAGACGAGAGCGGGATCGTCACGTCGGCAGTTGGCTGTGCGGTAAGTACAACCGTGAACGTTGCAGTCGCTACCTCGTCTTCGCTTGTGTGACCAGAAATCGCCGATGCCGTTGCGCTAGCCGTGTCGTTGTCCGTATTTGTGACCGACTCATCCGAAGCATTAATGCCGTTGTAGTTGGTGTCGGCTGATGTTGCCGCAGCGGTCACAATTGCATACACAACATCGCCGTCGTCGATAAGATCATCAACACCAGTTACCGTTACGGTTTGTGGCGTGCTCCAGTTCCCCGTCGTGAATGTGAGCGATGATGGAGAGACGGTTCCCTCAGTCGTGTCGTTCGACGTGAGACCAACGGAAACGCTTGCCGTTGGCTGCGCGTTGAGGACGATGGTGAATGTTGCGGTTCCGCCAGCTTCCGTGGTGTTTCCGGAGATTGCTCCGAGCGTAAATCCTGATGTGTCGTTGTCGGTATTTGTCACGGCAATGTTTGCTGGATTGATGCCATCGTAGTTGAGATCGGCGGATGTTGCCGCTGCGGTAACAATCGAGTATGCAATGTCACCGTCGTCAAGATCATCGTTCACGCCAGTGACCGTGATCGTCTGTGGCACGCTCCAGTTTCCTGATGTGAATGTTACTGATGCCGGAGAGACGGTTCCCTCAGTGGAATCTGAGCTCGAGATCGCTACAGAAACATCGGCAGTTGGTTGCGCCGTGAGAACGATCGTGGCCGTTGCAGTAGCGCCAGCTTCCGTAGTATTGCCCGAAATCACGGATACCGTAACGCCAGCGACATCGTTATCGTCATTCACCACCGTCACATCCGATGGATTCATTGCGTTGTACAACAGGTCGTCCGATACCGCCGCGGCCGTCACGATCGAGAACGAAATATTTCCGTCGATGACCACGTCATCAACGCCAGTAATCGTCACCGTTTGTGGCGTAGACCAGTTCCCCGTCGTGAATGTGAGCGATGATGGAGAGACGGTTCCTTCCGTGGTGTCGTTCGATGATAAGTCAATGGAAACGCTTGCAGTTGGTTGAGCGTTCAACACGATAGTGAATGTCGCGGTGCCGCCAGCTTCTGTGGTGTCCCCCGAGATGACTGAAACGGTGAAGCCGGAGGTGTCGTTGTCTGTATTGGTAACACTCACATCGGCAGCGTTCAGACTGTCATAGTTACCATCCGCAGAAGTAGCAGCCGCGGTAATAATACTATAGGCAATATCACCATCATCAAGATCATCATTTACCCCTGTCACGGTAATCGTCTGTGGCGTGCTCCAATTGGCGTTGGTGAATGTAAGGGAGGCAGCAGAAACCGTTCCTTCACTGGTGTCATTTGAAGAAATTCCTATCACCACATCACTAGCGGGCTGCGTGTCTAAAACAATTGTGAAGGTGGCCGTGGCTCCAGCTTCGGTGGTATTGCCAGAGATAGCGGAGACGGTTATGCCGGCCGGAGTGGAAGAAAACCAATTAGTCGTATTTGTACCCTCAACGGAATTCGCCGGATTAATCGGCGCGCTGACACCCGAAGAATTATCCGTAACAATGCTGTCAGTAATATCGAGGTAATCTCCGCTAAACGACGAGGTTCCTTCGAAGTCGAACGTCGACGCCGTGGTAGGAGACGAAGAAACGATGTTTAAACGATCTGAAGCATCCAATCCATCAAGCGTTAGCGTTCCATTGATCGTCTGCGTCGAACCTGCTTCGATCGTCAAAACAACATCGGTTGCATTGTCACTGCTATCCTGCAAGGTCAAAGAATTCCAGCTGGGACTTCCGGTAATGCTGTGGTTGGCGTTGGCATCAAAGGTAACCGTTCCACTATTGTGGGTAAACGTTGCCGCGCCTTTGATGAAGTTACCAGAAATCGTAGTCAAGGTCGGAGCGGTGAACGTTCCCGTCGTCAACGTGAGTGTTCCGTTGACATCGGCAGTCCCCGAACTTCCGGTGTATGTTCCTCCAGAAAGAGTCAAACCAGCATCAAATGTTTGCGTGGCCGATCCGCCCGTGTAGGTTCCGCCGGAGACAGTCGTCAAACCCGTGCTTGTGGTCGTCTGCCCGTTAGCATCGTACGTTCCCGACGAAATAGCCAAAGTACCAGCGATAACTTTTGCCCCAGCCGATTGGACAATATCTGCCGCATCCGTCGTAGCAATGGTGAGGTTGTAGTAATCCGTTGCTCCAAAATCTTTCAACGTGTAGGTATCGGCAGCAGCGTCCCCATCACCAAGGTAGATCCAGGCTCCCGAATCCGTATCCTGCGTCAAAGAAAGAGATTCTGATCCGATCAAACGAACCGTGTCGCTGTTGCTAAACGTTCCCGTCACGGTAAGACCAAAACCCGCCAAGGAAAGAATACCGTTACTAACGGTAAGATTTTCCGCGATCGATGTGGTGGCGGGCAAGGTAAACACCGTCGTCGCCGCCGTCCCGTCGATCACGACATTTTTATAGCCGGAATAGTTTTTCAGGGTATAAGGACCAGATGTACCGTAGTAATAAATCGTACTCCCCGCATCCCATTGCGGATACGAAGCGCCGGTTGTGGTAATTGTCTCTCCCCCTTGGAGCTTCAAGGTTCCTCCGGCGTTGATGATCAGCTTTGAACTTGACGCATTCATGTTGATTGTATTCCCGTTCAAATCAAGCGTTCCGTTTACTACCGTAACCGTTGTTGTATTTCCGTCATCTAGGGAGGAGTCAAGAATCAAGGAACCGCCGGATTTATCAATGGTGAAGTTTCCAAGTGCCTTTGCACTTGATTCTGTAAAATGTTGTGTTCCTGATCCGTAAAAACCTACTGTTGCTGCTGAACTAGCAATACTCGCACCCACAGTCATATTTCCGTACAACTGAAATGTCCCTTCTGCAGGTTTCGTCGTTTGCGCAATCACTCCGTTGGTTCCCCCGAGTGATAAATTACCAAGAACAATTAAGGAGTCACTATTTGAAATAGTTGTTGTGTTGGTGCTCGTCGGATTGACAGAAAGAGTATAGAAAGTCTCCGTGAAATTAACGTTGATCGTTGGGTTTGACCCGTTCATGCTGACGGATCCATTGTTGTGGTTGAAGATTCCCCCCGCGGTATGCGTCCAGCTCCCGTTAACCGTCATGGTTGCTGTTGTTGCGTTGAATGTTCCTCCAGCAATAACAACAGAACCGAGAGTAACGCTCGACGCCCCAAAGTTGATTGTTCCGCCATTATGGGTATAGGTACTATTTGGAGTAAAGCCAAGGTCGGCGGTATTCCAAGTTCCGTTAGTGAACGTAAACGTTCCGACGGTGATCGCTGTTGATTGCGTAACGGAACCAGCACTTTTATCTATGGTGAATGTTCCCGAGAATCCCGAAGGAATGCTCCACACTTGATCCGCTGTGCCCGTCAAAGAAATTGTCCTCGAACCAGGGAAGGAACTCCCACTTCCAGTAATATCTCCCCTTAACTCAAGCGTTGCTGCCAACGCACCGCCACCAGCGTTACTAAAATTAAATGTGTGCGCGATAATTAACGTCCCTCCGGTAACGGTTCTTGTATTTGAATTTGTGACGGAGAATGTCGCGTTGTAAAAAATATCTTGATCAACAACCGTAATGGTCGAGCTTCCACCCGTTGATGAAAACGTACCGCTTCCGTGGTTATAGGTTCCGCCGGAATGAGTCCACGTTGTCGAGATAGCTGTCGTTCCACTGGTTGCTGTGTAGGTACCACTAGAAAGCGTGTACGTGGAGTGCGTCACCGTGTCGCTTCCTCCGGTAAAGATTCCGCCGGATTGGTTGTAGGCTCCGGAAAAAGTCATGGCGTATCCGGTTGCGTCGATCGTTCCCGCCTGAAGGTTTACTGCGCTAAATGTGAGAGTTCCTGTACCCGTTCCGCTGAAGGTAAAATTGGCGTTGTTGAGCGTCACCGTGCTGGCGAGCGCGGCTTGTCCGCCGTTGAGCGGGAGGTTCTGGGTGTTGGTGCCGTCGATAAGAAGTATGCCGCCTCCACCATCCCATCCAGAATTGAGCGAAATGGTACTCGTTGCCTCGACCGTACCCGTTCCAAAACCACCGTTGGTAAGGGTGAGCGTACCGGTAGCAACAAGTGTATCTCCAGATGAAACGGTCAATAACGTCGAACCATTTTTCGCAAGCTCAAGGTTATTAAATGTTTCTGTTGTCGCGACGTTTGTTGTAGAAGCTGAACCGGAAAACCTTACAGAACCACTGTTGTGGGTAAATGTTCCCGTGCCAGCCGTATGCGTAAACCCGGCGCTAAAAGTGGTTGTCCCACTCGTAGCGGTATACGTCGCTCCTGGGCCACTCAGCGTAAAAGCGCCGGTGTGGGTTACTGCATTGATTCCACCAACAAAGACACCATTGGATGATTGATCAAATGTGGAACTAAAGGTTGTCGTGCCCGAACCGGACGTTGGGGCATTGTAGGTTCCTCCGCTTAAAGCAACCGCCCCCGAAAACGTCACGGTTGCGGTGTTGGCATTAAAGGTACCCGCAGACATGGTCAATGCTCCCACTGCAACCGTTCCTGTACCAGATGTGTTAACCGTAGCGCTCGTGTTTGTGACGCTCAGGTTTACAGCCGTATTTCCTGAAGTAAGTGTTGCTGTAACGGTGGCTGATCCTCCAAGAAGAAGCGTTCCTGTTCCTCCATCAAACGTAGAGGCCCAACTTGTTGTTCCACGCGCGTCCCAGGTTCCGGTCGTCAGGTTACCGTCGGTAAGCGTGCTCGTACCAGTCACAATCATCGTATCTCCAGAGGCAATCGTAAGACTCGTTGCTGTGGTTTTATTGAGCGTGACGTTATTAAACGTTTCACTAGTGGCGAAATCAAATGTTCTTGTACTCCCCCCTGTAATATTCACAGCACCACTTGCTTGAGAGAACGTTCCCGTTCCGGCTGTGTGGGTGAAGTTACTACTAAAAATTGTTGTGCCGATACTTGCGGTATAAGACGCCCCCACTCCACTAAACGCAAAAGCGCCCGTATGGGTCACCGTCTGATTGCCTCCGGTAAAGGTACCCGCTGTTTGTGTATATGCACCGGTAAACGTGAGCGCGTCCGTACTTCCATTAAATATCGCCGCTCCTGCAAAAGTGGTGACACCGCTTACCGTAAACGAACGAGCCTGCGTAATTGTTCCAGTATACCCAGAGTTAATGTTGAATGTCGTCACGCCAGTAGTAAAGCTTGCATCGATGGTGGCGTCCTTTGTGGACGTCGCATCAAAGGTGGCGATATCGGCCGTTGTTGGTGCCGTATCAAGGGACCAGTTAAAACGATCACTCCAATTATTTGTTGAACCTCCGCCGTCCCATGTTCTCGTGGCGGCCATAGCGGAATGAACGGAGACAAAAAAGAACATCCCAAAAACGAGGAATGTCCCGAAGAGATATTTCAGCATATTTTTCACATGGTTGGATGGCCAGATAATACCGGTTTCGTGGCTGCTCGAATACCACGTTATACACATAAAATTACAGGATCGAGATACACTACTCGCATATGGCATCATGGAGCCCCCAAGAACGCTCAATCCTTCGAGCGCTCTCCACCCCGGCGAAAATTCAAGACTTCTTGAACGGCCTTCGATTCCGGATTATCGGCAAGAATGAGACATGCCATTCCCCTCGTCTGGTGATGCGGTATCGGGAAGCACAATGCGTTGAAGGTGCGATGTTTGCGGCGGCCGCGCTCCGATTCCACGGCTATCGACCGCTCATCGTCGATCTCGTTTCTACCGCACAGGACCAAGACCACGTCATCGCGGTCTTCCAGATTAATGGGCACTGGGGAGCGATATCAAAAACAAATCACGGCGTGCTCCGATATCGCGAGCCTATTTACCGATCGATTCGCGAGCTCGTGATGAGTTACTTTCACGAATACTTCCTCCAATCGAATCGGAAAAAAACTCTCCGAAGTTTTTCGAAGCCCGTTGATCTCACCAGATTTGATCACCAAGGATGGGAAACAAGTGAAGAACCGATTTGGTATATTCCAGAATACCTCTTATCGATTCCCCACTCACCAATTCTGAACCGATCCCAAATTGCACGATTACGTCTAGCCGACCCCATCGAGGCGCAGATGACGGAAATCGTGGAGTGGGAATGACGCCTCCCCCGACCCCTCCATAAATGGAGGGGAGAGTATCACTGACATTCGCTCCCCCATTTATGGCGCTCGACGAACCTGAGCTGGGTGAGGAGAGTGAGTTGGAGGGGGCTTATGTAGCGATCGCGCATGTTTTTTGCTACACTCGCTCCATATGGAATGTCCAAATTGTAAACGAGGTATGAAATACGTTCGTAATGGAACCAATACCTATGAAGGCATTCGATACGACGAAGAAGTCTATCGTTGTCCGTACTGCTATTCGTACGTTACCGAGAGCATCCCAAAGAAAAAGCCAACGGAATAAACAAAACTCCGAGCGCAATGCTCGGAGTTTTGGTTTCGCATTTATGCGATCGACTGAATGGTGATCTTGGTCCAAGGCTGACGATGACCAACGTTGCGGCGGTAACGGGTCTTTGGCTTGTACTTGATAACCGACACCTTTTCGGCACGACCGTGCTCAGAGATAACTGCGGTGACCTTTGCGTCCTTTACTGTTGGGGTTCCAACTTTGACGGTTGCGCCGTCATCAGAAGCCACGAGCAATGCGTCAAAGGTCATTGAAGCACCAACCTCAAGGTCGATCTTTTCTACGCTGAGCACCTGGCCCTCGCGGACGATGTGCTGTTTTCCACCTGCGGTAATGACTGCAAACATAGAATATAGAGAACTTCCTCATTTGGCCTATTTTCGACTCACGTCTTCGCAAACTTGCTCAACGCACCATGAAGTACGCCTCGCAAGCTTTGCTCGCCGTTCATCGAAACTAGTCTCAAATGTGAAAGTTCTGTTAGATTTGTGCTGCTGAGGCGACGAGGAAACCCTCGTGCTTTTTTGCCTATTGCAAGCCAAAATGTGCGAAAAGAGTATCAGGAAGCCTTGGAATCGTCAAGGTATTTCGCTAACAGGCTAATGCCGATAATAGCCAAAATTCCAAGAAAACCCAACGCAATCACCTTTTGCCAGCTGGCAAACAGCAGGCTCGTTACCCCAAATGCCAGGGCAAGGAGCGAGTAGAGCAGCGTAACCTGCCGAGGCGACAGGCCAGCATCGCGAAGCATAAAGTGGAAGTGTCGGCGATCGGCGGTGGTAAACGGGTTCTTCCCTGCTCGCCACCTGCGAATCGCGACGAGGCCGACATCAATCGCGGGAATGCCAAGGACGAGAAGTGCCGTGGCCATCTTGCTGCCAGCGATCACAGAGAGAACACCAACCGTGAATCCAAGAACCGTACTCCCCGATTCTCCAAGGAAGATCTGTGCCGGATGCCAGTTCCAGAGGATGAAGCCCAGAATCGATGCGGAGAAGATCAGAGCAAGAAGTGCGACATCGGATTGGAAATATGTTGGCGTCAGTGCGAGTGCGGCGATCATGAGTGATCCGACCAATGACACGCTCGATGCCAAGCCATCAACCCCGTCGAGGAGCTTCGTCGTCATCGTCATCGCAAGAATCCACACGAATGCAACAACCGACGCTACAATCGGCGCGAGTACGATGACCCCACCAAACGGATTCGTCATCTTTGCAACGTTGATGCCGCCGAGGACTGCGACAAGGGATGCGAGGACGAACAGCATCATGGAATACTTCGCCGATATCGCGAATCGATCATCAACAACACCGCCGATCGTGAGGATCGCGATTCCGATGAAAAATCCAATGAAGTGATGGACGCCAATCGCGCCACTCGTGAGCTCGGTCGATGAAAGAAGAACGCCGATCGTCACCATCGAAAAACTCGCAACGATCGCGAGGCCGCCAAGAAGTGGTGTTGGTTCGCGATGCAATTTTCTGCCACCGTCTGGAGAATCGATCACGCCGAAGCGCAATGCCAATAATCGAACGACCGGCGTGAGCCAAGCCGAGATCAGGAATGCGAGAGCGATGGGAATTGGCCACCAAGAAACCATATGCGGCCAGAGTAACGATTAGGACGGCATCAGTCCAGGAATCGCCTCACTCATCGTCGGATATGCGTGAATCATCGATTGAACGGTATCGATCGTAAGTCCAGCGAACATTGCCAACGCAAGCTCGTGAATCACTTCGCCGGATCGATCACCGAGCATCGATGCGCCGAGGATGAGATATGACCTCTTCTCGACGAAGACTTTGAGCAACCCAATTCGTTCGCTTTCGATAACAGCGCGACCAAGCGCGCCGACTGGAAATTTCCAGACGGTAAACGATTTCTTTTTTGCGACGAGCTCATCTGGCATTGCACCAACCGATGCAAGTTCTGGCGCAACGAATGTTACTCGAGGAACAACGGCAAGATCGACACTCGCGAATTTCTTCTTTCCCTGCGCGAGGAGCGCTGCGTTCTTTCCGGCAATCGCTCCTTCGTGATGCGCGGTGTGGGTGTATGCCGGCAAACCAGAAACATCTCCAGCAAGAAATATCGCCTGGCCTTTTATGCGCATCGCGGAATCGATTAGCATCCTGCCCGTCGCATTACGCTTCACGCCGGCATTCTCGAGACCGAGCGATTCAACATTCGGTACACGTCCAGAAGCGATGAGAAGCCTTTCGACACGAACAGTTTTTCGTGGTTCAGACTTCGTTTGAAATGTGATACGGATCTGACGACCAGTTTTTGCCACACCAAGCACACGCGTGTCGCCGTGAAATGTTACGCCGCGATGCATGAGTGTTTTTGCTGCGAGCGCAGCCGTCTCTGCGTCTTCGCGAGGAAGCAAACGATCAGCGATATCGAAAACAATGACGGGAATACCAAGCAACGAAAAGAATGTCGCGAACTCGCAACCGATTGGGCCGCTACCGAGAATCGCAATCGATTCTGGCAACTCAGTGATTGATGTTGCTTCGCGTGGCGTCCAGTAGTCGACCGAATCAATCCCGGCGATTGGCGGAATCTTTGGCACCGATCCTGTGGCGATAACAAAAGATTTCGCACTAATGATGTGCGTGCCGACACGAATCGATTCGTCGTCGATGAAGCTCGCGGCGCCACGGAAGATTGTTACTTTTTCCTTTTCAAGAATCTTCTCCAATCGTCGGCCGCCAGTCATCGCGTTCACCACGGCGTCTTTACGCTCCATCATCGCTGGAAGATTGAACGTTAACCGCTTCACGTCGATTCCAAATCGCGCACCGTTTCGTCGAATGTCGTCGTATCGAACCGCCGCAGCGAGCATCGATTTCGTTGGAACACACGCGTAGTTTGGACATTCGCCACCGAGTTTATCGGATGACACAATCGCAACGCTCGCGCCTTCTTGTCGCGCAGCAAATGCCGCAGAAAGCCCCGCAGAGCCTCCGCCGATAACGACAACATCGAATCCGGTTTTATGAGCTGGGGTTTTAGGCATAATAAAACGGTTGAGGCGGTCAAAATGGTTAATCGGGATTACCCTTGGTTAAGGGAATGACCATTTGACCAAGCGTAGCGATTGACCGCGCCCATTACACAACAAGCGGTAAATCGCGCCACACCTTTTCGTCGCCGCGCAGTAACGATTCCACGCGATACGCTCCATGTGTTGGGGCATTCGTAAATCCGCTCCACGCCATACGCGCGAGCGCCCCGCTCTCGATCCAATCGAATAACCACTCATTCATATACTGCGGCGCAAGACCATCAGCGCCTCCCCCAACGTACGTCAGCCACGCGCGATTAAAGTCTTCTTGGCTTCCAACCGTTGGCGCCATGATGATTGGAATTGCTAAGCCGGTGTAGAACGAAAGCTCGGACGGCTTCGTCCAAAGAATATCCGTCTTGCGCATCAATTTTGAAAACGCAGAAAAATACGCGGGACGATTGTCTTCAAAAAGAATGGTAACTTTTCCTGCACGCTTTGCACTTACCAATCCATCCAAACGAATCTCGCGTTCAAAGAATTCGTTCACTTCCGGTCGCGTTCCCGCAACAAGGTTCACGATGATTCGTCCAGCACGAATATCCCCAGCTAACGATCGAAGCGCGAGAGCCACGACCTCGCGCTGCGTGCCCGCACCGCCAACCGCAAACGTAATCGATGGCGTGGTCGGTTTCACCGCACAAAACTGTTTTCCGAATGTTGCGTCGAGAAGTGAATGTGCTTTAGCAACAAAATTTCCATGCGGATCAAGATTGCACATGCGTCGTTGTAAATCCGCGCGCACATATTCTGGAACGTGCGGGCCACCAACCGTTTCAAATGGCAACGGGAATCCTGTCAGCGTAATGTTCTTTTCTTTCACGCCGTACAACTTCAATCGCTCAACGACTCGTCCGGTTGGTGCCAAGTATTTGATTCTGCTCTTCTTCGGATTAAGGGGCACCCAAGCTCTTGCGATATCTGCATCACAAAGCACGATGTAAATATCCTCAGGATAATCGAACTCCTCTGCGGCAAATGCGGGAGTGAAGAATGTAGAAACAATCGGCAGCGGCCGTTCCTTGAATCGTTCGATGAGATCGCGACACATCCCTTGCCGACGAATCAGTGCGTACGTTTGCCGAACCTGCAGGCTTGGTTTCGAAAGATCACGACGCGGATAAAACTCCGGAATACGCTGCATCTTATCCATGATGCCGAATGCCGTCGTCCCGAGGATTGGGACGTTCTTAAATCGTGAAACAAATTCGTAAAAACTCTTCCCCGTTTCCCAAAGCCTTCGCTCATGCGCCGGAATGCCAGGATAATCATTTGCCACCGTTACTTGCCCACCAGGAGCAAGGTGCCGCAACGCAAACGCGGCCCGCTCGTGGCCATAACCCATATTGACCGCAACAACGTGCGCCAATGCTTTCCCCCTTATTTTCTCCTCCATACGCTTAGGGCTTCCTCATTTGGTCTATTTTCGACTCACTTCGTCGCAAAATCGCTCAACGTACCATAAAGTACGCCTCGCGATCTTTGCTCCTCGTTCATCGAAACTAGCCTCAAATGAGAAACCCCTAATTTGAATAAATCATATCATAAATCGAAGACCGCTCTCAGTGTTGAAAGCGGTCTTTTTTTCTTTTCTATGCAAGTTTTCGTTCCAGTCGCGTTACCCGAGCATTTAACGTGTTGAACTGCGGCTGAATATTATCTTCAATAATGTCGATGATCTCATCACGCATATTGGAAAATCCTTTTTCCATTGTGGCTATAAGCTCTCCGCGAACCCGATCAATTTTCTGATCGAGTCCCATGTGGACGCTGTCCATCTTCTGATTGAGTGACTCGTAAACGCCGTCGATCTTTTTATCAAGAGATTCGTAAACGGAATCAATCTTCTGATCCAGCCCCTCGCGAACGCCGTCGATCTTCTGATCGAGAGCCCCATGGACACCATCGATCTTCTGATCGAGAGCGTTAAATCGCTTCTCGAACTTCTCATCCTGCACTGAAAACATTTCTCGTAACACCTGAATATCACTGGCATCAAGCATAAATTTTGATGCTACACGAGCCTCCGCCGCCTTCCCTCGCGCGCGTGTCGTGAGAATAAATTCCAGTCACCAGGGAATGATTTTATATTAGCACAATTTCTCCGCCGAACCAACGACGAATATTTGCCCTAAAAGTCGAAAAGCGCCTCCCTGCGTGGAGGCGCCCTCGTGGATCCGTGATGGGGATCAGTCGATGTACGTGACGGTGTTGTGTCGCGCGTACGTGATGCCGATGCCGGCACCGACCTGGTTGGTGAAGTACCGCACATCGTGGTACTCAGCTCCCCCAACCCCGAAAGTACCGTAAGGCACCAGGATGAAATCGGACGAGAGCTGGAAGCGCGGCCCGACCTTGAGCTCAACCAGAGCCCGCGTGTCGGTAAGGTCACCGAACACCTCGCTCTCGAAACGGGCGGAGATCCGCATATCGATACGGTCGGCCTCGATCCCGAGGCCGAGAAGCACCGCCGCGCCGAAGGAATCACCCTTCGCCAGCGTCAGCCCGTACCCGACGATCGGAGCAACGATGAGTCCGCTACCCGTCTGGAACTCGACGCCGCCGGTCACGAGGACCTCCCACGCGGGAAGAAACTCGCGGCCCTTGGGTGCGGAGAGACTGAGGAAATCACGCATCTGGACGCCAGTTTCGACGCCGGCCGCGAGGCTTGCAGCAGAGGCAAAGGACGAAAGAAGAAGCAACATCAGAACTCCAGGGGTAGGTTCGGTGCGCAGCCAAGCAAAGAAACTTCGCTGACCACCGAGCCTACCCCAACCGATCTGAACAATAAATAATAACAGAAAAATGCCGTTTTGTCAACGAATTTCGCAATATTCTTCGCAAATATTCGCCAAGAAATATGTTGACACCCTAAAAAAACGACCGATTCCCTGTCCACCGCTGAGATTTGCCAAATTTATAGGGTTCAGGTAGCATTCCCGCATTCGAAACCATCTCTACTTATGAGCAAAGTCTGCATGATCACGGGGAAAACCCCATTGACTGGCAACAATGTCAGCCACTCCAACGTCAAATCGAAGCGTCGCCAGATGCCAAATTTGCAAAAGAAAACGGTGATTAACCCAGCAACCGGCAAGCCAGTGGTGCTCATGGTTTCTAGCCGCGGCATCCGCACCCTTGCAAAGTGGGTACGTGAAGGCAGCAAAGTCGATCTCCGCTACTTCATCGAGTAATCAATAAACCAAAAACGCCCCGAGCAATCGGAGCGTTTTTGTTTTTCATTAAGCTTGTGTGTAGGCGCCGTCCTTGTACACGACTTCCCCGTCGATCGTGACGGTCGTCACATCGACGAACACATCAACGTGGTACTTACTCGATCGCTTCGGGAATCCTTCCTTGGTATACACCGAATGTTTCTGGCCAAGGGAAAGGTGAATGCCGCACATGCGTTCGTAGCTCCCAATATCGGTGAGCCTCCTATTTCGAGTGAGCGCACGGTTCATACCAAATCCAAGTTCGCGAACCCACAAAAGCTCATCGGCGCGAATCTGATCCATCACCGCGGTGAATGATTCTGGCGGATGAATCGCTTCAACAAGAATGCCGTTTTCGATGCGAACGAGTACGGGCTCCGGTGGGACGATCACATGAAAATCTGCATCGGCGTATGCAAAGAGCTTCGCGAGCCCGTTTGCTTTGGAGAAATCCGCAGCCTCGGTGAACACTTCGCCGATCGGAAACATTCCTCCAGTATTTTTCATTCCCGTGTAATCGCCAGTATTCAACTTCGCGGACTCGAACGGGCCGTCGTACACCAGCTCAGTTCCCTCGCAGGAAACGATGATCTGTTTCGCATTATCGATCTTGTTCTTCAACCACGGCCCAACGGTGTGATAGTACTGTTCATCGTATGCGAGAGAATCGAGATAGATTTCGTGCTCCTCTTCTGGCATGCGGCCAAGGTGTGGATGTTCGATGACGGCAAGATTGCGATTGAACAGTTCAAGACGGAATCGGAATTCGTTCAAACGGAAACTGCCCGATTGAACGAGGACGACAAGACCTCCTGGCGCCAATGTATCAATCGCGGCGCGGACCGCATCTGGTGTTGTGTCGTCAAAATTGATTTCAATCGCGTTCGTCAAAACATTCCGATACGCCCGAGAAAGACGGGTGGAAAGCGGCGATTGTTCATCGAAGACAATAATCGACGGATGCGCTACATCGATCCGAAATGCTTTGGTGATGATGTCGAAGATATTTTGCTCAAGAACGGACATAGAAAAAAATCATATCTGAAATCTGAAGAATTGTCACATTTCCTCCGACCATCCACAGCCAGAGATTCCTCCCCGTTTTAATCATGAGACAATCGCCTTAGCCACGGAGAGTTCATGGCACAGGAACTGGCGGTTACCCACGCCCGCCGGATCCATGCCTTGGATCCGCGCGAGCTCAGAGATATTTTCAGCGATGTGGTGTGCGAGCCCTACACCACCGTACAGGCGTTGGCATGGGGATCGTACGTACCTGTTGCACAGGTGCGAAAGACGTTTCAGGACATTGAGCACCTCGCAAAAGACATCGCGCTTCGCGGAATGCTCAATCCGCAAACCGTGTTCGCGTTCCCGCTTCCCGTCGCAGAGCGCTACGTGCGCGCAGTGAACGTGATGTGGGGAAGCAATCACACCATCGCGGATCTTCCCAGAGGAACGTTCCGCGACGAACCCGTCTGCTTCATTCTCATTGCCGGTGAACGGCGCTTTCGAGCGCTCCATCAGCTGTGGATGACGGGATGTGAACGTTGCCGTGAAACACACGGGAACGAGTCCGAAGGAACGTGCTTCTCTCGGCATTTCCCGCACGCGCTCGTACCCGTGAATCTCAAAGTGGGGTTCACGCCCTACGATGCGCTCACGGACCAATTCGCCGAGAACACCCACCACCGGCCACAGCCGGCCGAGGAAGCTGTGGGTTTCCGCGTGTTCTACGAGTTGATGCGCGTTCGGGAACCGACGCTTGAGGTGTCCGCATTCGCACGGCGCATTGGGCACAATCCGGAACGCGTTCGCGCAGCACTTCGCTACACCACACTCCCGGAGTTCATCCAAGAAGCCGTTACCGAGGGGAAAATTCCGTACTCCAGCGCCCTCGCACTGGAGCGGTACCATCGGGAACGCGCATCAGAAGACGAGCTACGGTACTGGCTCCAACGAGCCATTGCAGAAGCGGAAATGTCGGCGCACAGGCTGGAAGAACTTCTTCGGGAGGACATCCAGCACTGGAGATCGTCGCAACTCGGCTTATTCGGGAGCGCAGTCAACGCACTTGAGAAGACGAAGACGCGCGCAGTGTTCGACACGGCAATCAGTCGAGCCCTCGATCGCATCAATGGATTTCTTTCACACGCAGTGAATGCGCGAAAGAACGGACTCATTGGCGACCGGGATTCCCCTTTCGCCTCGGGATCGATCGCACACGCAGTCGTCCGGATCTACGATCTTCTCGACGGCATCGTTCCCGCGATTCGTCGCGACCTCACACGACAAGAACAGAAACGCATCGAGGGAACTCGAAACGGTCTGAACGACGACATCACGTGGATTCGGGAACGCACCGATGACACGGACGTCAACTGACGACGAAGGGCGGCCAGCAATGGCCGCCCGTGTTGTTTTTTTTATTCCCTCACGTCACTCACCGCTTTTTCAACCACCGTCTTCCCCCTTCCTGCCGCCATTGCTCGAAGCACGATGTAAACCACAATGATGATGAAGAGGCCGATGCCTACCCAACGCAACCCTCGATGAATCGAGCTCCAGAACTGTCCAAAGAAAAATCCAATGGCAAGGTATGACGCGGACCACAAGACACCGCTCGTGATGTTCATCACCATGAACGAGCGCCATTTCATCTTGAGCGCGCCGGCAATAAACGGAACGAACGGACGGAGTGGACCAATGAATCTGCCAAGGAACACACCGGCTACACCGTATTCGTGCATAAACTTTTCTGCACGATCGACTATGTTTTGTGCAAACAACCGTGGAAAGCGCTTTGCAGGATCAATCCCCTGTCGGCCAAGAACAAAGCTAAACACGTCGCCGAGAATAGCGCCAATGGCGCCAATGAGAATTGCATCGCCGATATTGTAGATGCCTTGCGAGATAACGAAACCGAACAGCACAACGAACGTTGCACCTGGAACAAGAATGCCCACAACGGCGATGGATTCCCCGAATGCAAATGCAAACAGCAAGGCGTATGCCCAATTGCCAAGCTGTGAGATCCAGGGAAGCCAATGATTAAACATATTGCGTAGGAGGGTGCTCGAATGTAATCAACGGCATGTGGTTTTTCATGATGTCCTGCGGAATACCGAGCTCTTCGAGATACACGGTAGAGACCTCACAGAACTTTGCGTCGGCGTAATTGAATCCAAGAAGTTCCGACGCCGTGCGAACCGTCGCCTCGTCGTGCGCTTCGACCTCAACAAACGGTCGGAGACCCGGCCATGTGTCGATCGTCACCTCCGCACCGTTCAACATCCATGCCTCGCGCAATGTTTCTTGATACGCCTTCTTCTCCGCGCCGATTGCCGACAAGAAATCCACAGCGTTGTCGAAATCATCAACCGTCACCATCACTTCTTTCTGATCCTCAATTGCACTACCATTCACCACCTTCAACGACATCGTAATCGTCTCCCCCTCGTCGCGAACCCGCATCCAGCCGCCAGGAATAGCAATCGGCGGGTTAAACACCGTTCGCCGCATCAACGATTCCTTTTTTACAAGCGTTCCGCCGACTTCGTGAAGCTTTGCCCGTACGGCGCTTTTATCGATCCCCGTAAATGTGGCCTCGAATTCGATTTGCATAGAATATCCTTGAGGATAGCGCCCCCACGCTCTTCTTGCCAGGGCGCTCTTCAACATGATACGATTCGGCCGTTCTTTTCTGAGTTTTGCCGAAATAGCTCAGCTGGTAGAGCAACGGTTTTGTAAACCGTAGGTCACCGGTTCGAATCCGGTTTTCGGCTCCAGGGGTTGGTACTCAAGCGGTCAACGAGGAGAGACTGTAAATCTCTTGGCTTGCGCCTTCGAAGGTTCGAATCCTTCCCAACCCACCATCAGAAAAGCTCATAAAATTGCCCAGGGCGTTGTCGTCGCCTTGCGCCCCGTCCTCACCGTACACTGTGGTACGCCTCGGACGGTGCTCGGCTCCTCCTAGCCCTGAACAATTTTATGAGCTTTTCTCATTCACTTTGTGCCGATTCGTAAGAATTTGAAATGATAAGACCGGAAAAAGTGCTAAGTTTGCGTAGTGCTAGGAGCGGCGAGGATCGCAGCGAAACGTACTTCACGGTACGTTGAGCGAGAACCGGAGCAAGCAACAACGCAATACGCAAACTTGGGCACATTTTCCCCGCCGCAGTAGCTCAGATGGTAGAGCGCATCCATGGTAAGGATGAGGTCTCGGGTTCGATCCCCGACTGTGGCTCCACAAAACATCGACCAATCGGTCGATGTTTTGTTTTAGCGCCTTCTTTACTTTCCCCCATTTTTCTGCCTATACTTCCCCGTCATGCTTTCGAGCCTGACAGCCCCGTGGCGAGGTTTCGCCGATTGTCCGCGTACAAAATCAGGAGCAGCCATGCTCATCTCGCTTCTTCTCGGTCTCGCCCTCGCGCCCGAGGCGTCGGCAGCCACGCTGTCGCCGCAAATCCTCATGAAGGTCCACAGCCGGATCCACCTCGAGGGAGACGGCGACTGGGACTTCGGAGTATTCACAAGCGGGTTGATGATCACGAGCGGATCCCCCCTGTCCTTCTGGTACGTCGGCCCGGGAAAGCAGATCACCCCGTGGTGGTGGTCGAGCGTTCGTCCCGGCATCGTGTTCAACTTCCCGACCGGGGGCGACGCGATGCCCATCATCTCCTGGTGGAATTCGCTTGATCCCACGGATGATTTCTCGTTCTTCCTGGAGGGCGACTACTACCCCGTCAGCCTGAAGGGCAGCGATCCCATCTACTACGGGTACTACGGCGCAAGCTACACGCCGAAGATCTTCGACCTGGGCGTGCAAGCTGAACAGGTAAACCTAAGCCTGACGGCGGGCCCGCACGCCCTCATCAAGCTGGGCAAGTTCATCACCACCGGGGCGGAGTACTACTGGGACTTCAAGAAAGGCCACACCGTCCGCATCATCTTCGACGTTGGAGCAGACATGTGACGCACCGCCCTCGGTGGCCGGCCACACGGGCCGTCCTCAGTGGGCGGTTTCGTGTTTTCAGCACCTTGTTTAATTGATTCTTTCGTCATTTCCGTCTACAATGTTTGGTCCGCTCCTTCGAGCCGACAACCTGCAGCGAGGATTCGTTGCTCCATTCTCACACCGCAGAGGTGCCCTTTGACGCATTTCATTTCAGATCTTCTTCTTGTTTGCTCCACCGACGAGGCAGAGCATTTCCTTCAGCCCATGCTCAACGCGGCACTCGACGTCGTCCTGCCGCTGGCCCAGGTTCTGGACCCCACCGATACGGGCGTCGTGTTCATGTTCTGGCGCATCGGCGACGACGGGCACAGACCGCTCGTCGTGCTCCGCGGCGGCAATGTGTCGCCCGAGAAGGACGGCTGGTACATGGAGAACGCCATGCGGAAGCTGGCCGCGCTCGCGGACAACCCGGGCATCGTCTCCACGGCCGAGGTCGCCAATCCGACCGTCGAGCTCTTCGGCGGCGGCACGCGGCTATTCGACGGGCGCCTCGCCTACATCTCCGCGGGCCTCAACTCCTGGTTCGACGAAATGGTGGACTGCATCATGGCCTGGAGCATCGGCCACACGACCGTAGCGGAGATGCGCCGCGTGGCGGAGATCAGTAAGAACCCGCATCTCAACGCCTACCTCGACGACCTCGAAGGGAAGCTCCGAAGAGTGCGACAGTAGCGCACGACAACGCAGCCCCGCGACGAGAGCCCCACGCTCCGGCGCGGGGTTTCTCAGTTTTAAGGAATTATTCGTTGTTTTTTCTCTCAATCTCTGTATAGAATGTTTGGTCCGTTCCTTCGGGGCCGGGCCAGGGGCGAACCATCGCTCAGAAACGTATCGTCTAGGAAGGGCTCCAATGACCCCGTACGAACTCATCGATTCCAACGGACCCGAAGCCGAAGTAGCGCTGCTCGCTGCATTCACACACGCGCTCGGTTGCGTGCTCCCGCATGTGGCTTCCCCCGCCGGGTCAAACGACCCGGAGGTGCTCCTCGCCTTCTACCGGTGGGAGTCCAAGGATCACGAGCCGAAAGCGTTCCATAGGCGGGCATTCGTCAGCAACGAGGCAGTCCCCAGCGGCTCCGTTCGAGGGCACATCGCGGCCACTGTCCCGATTGCCCAGGCATTCGGCAGCTACCATCTGGGCGCCTCGTCCCTCCAGGGTCGGGATGAAGCTGCCGGAGTGCTCGGTGGTGGGGTGCGCATCAACCGCGATTTCGTCTTCATCACCACCGGCAAAATTCCTGAGTGGGCCCGGGAGATGGTCTCCATCCTGACGGCGGTGAAGCTCGAGCTCTTGAGCCCTATCCAAGCCCGTCTGATCGCACTCGCCAGCGACAACACACATCTCCTTCGCCACACCTTCGCCCAGGCTGAAACGGAAAAGGAAGGATAGTGCGACAACGCAACCCCGCGACGAGAGCCCCACGCTCCGGCGCGGGGTTCTCTGATTTTAAGAAAAATTGTTCTTTCCCCGATTTTTTGCTACGATTCCCCCTTCAAAACTTCCTATGAAAAAGCGAACAAAAATCATTCTTTCCGTTCTTGGCGTCCTCATTATTGGCGGAATCGCGTACGGCGCGACTCATCAAGGTTCCGGCGTTGTCGTCACCACCGAAACTGTAAAACGTGGGGATATTCACCAAACCGTGGAAGTCACTGGCGACACGCAGAGCGTCAAAGATCTCGATCTCGCGTTTAGCACGAGCGGCATTATCGCCGTCATGAACGTTGCCATCGGGGACACGGTGAACGCCGGCGATACTCTCGCCGTGCTTTCTGAAGCCAAAATCGCCGCAAGCCTTGCACAGGCTGCTGGCGCCGTGGAACAAGCGCAGGCTGCGCTCGATCTGAAGACTGCAGGATCTGCGGACGAGGAGCTCGCCGTGTACCAGGCTACCGTCACCGCAGCAGAAGCAAGCCTTGCGAACGCGACCATCGAATCTGAACAAACAAAAACCACTGGCGATACCAATGTCGCAAGCGCAACGGACGATCTTGCTCATATTTCCTCATCGACCGCCGCAACTCTCTCATACGCACAGCAGGACGAGCTCGAAGCACTGCGCTCGCTTGTTGCTGAAGTACGATCAGCACTGAGCTCGGCCGACGCAGTTCTTGGAGTTGAGAACAACCTTGTGAATGTGGATTTCGATCAAGATCTTGGCATCGCCGATCCACAGTCGTTCCCCGATGCAATCGACGCGTTTGTTGTTGCTGCAAAGAGCCGCGATGCTGCGGAGGACGCGCTCACTATTGCGAGTCTCGAGGACGCGACAACACTTTCTGTTGCGAGCGCCGCTGCACAAACTGCGTATACCAACACATATTTCACCCTCATCGCCACCAGCCGTACCCTTGATGCAACAACCGGCGGATCGTCGACGCTCTCGCTCGATGCTCTGGATGCAATGAAGGTGTCGATTGCTGGCGCAACATCGGCGCTCACTGCAGACGGAAGCGCGCTTACCAATGCAGAGCAGACCCTCGAAACCGCAACGCGATCTGCAACGAACGATGTGACCGACGCACAGAATGCGCTTGCAAAAGCGCAGGCGTCGCGTGACCAGAACAATGCAAGTGCCGCGTCTTCCCTTTCACAGCACGTTTCCGATCTCGCAAAGGCAAAAGCACAGCTTGCGCAAATCGCTGCAACGCCACGCACTGTTGACCTTGCCGGGCTTCGCGCCGCCGTCGCTATTGCCCAAGCGCAGTACAGCACAGCCCTTGCAGGTGCCGCAGATGCGCAAATCAACGCGCCAATCGATGGTATCGTCACCGCGGTGAACGCAGACGTAGGCGAACAGGCTTCCGCGGGAACACCGATGATTACGCTTCTTGGAACGTCAGACCAATTTGAAATCGTCATGGACATTCCTGAAGCCGACATCGCAAAGGTCCACGTTGGCCAACCGAGTATCATCACGTTCGACGCGTTCGGCGACGACCACGCATTCAGCGGATCCGTTCTCAGCGTGAATCCCGCAGAGAAGCTCATCGAAGGCGTCGTCTTCTACGAAGCAAAAGTCATTCTCGACAATGGCGCCGACGTGAGCGGCGTGAAATCCGGCATGTCTGCAAACGTCACCATCGATACACATGACGTTCTCGGTGCATTGTTTATTCCAAAACGCGCAATCCTTGAAGACGCAAACGGAAAATACGTTCGTATTCCGAAGGACGACACTGGTGCGTTCGATCGCCGATCAGTGACAGTTGGCTTGTATGGCGACGATGGTTCTGCAGAAATCTTGAGCGGCCTTTCTGAAGGCGAAACCATTATCGTGACCATCCGATAAGTATGTCTGCGATCATCGAGCTCAAGGATCTTACGAAGACGTACCAGAATGGCGACGTGGAGACGCTCGTGCTTCGTGGACTCAATCTCACCATCGAGTCTGGCGAATTTGTAGCGCTCATGGGCCCGTCGGGTTCAGGAAAGTCCACGCTCATGCACATCTTGAGTTTTCTTGATCGCCCAACAAGCGGTGCGTACATCTATCGTGATCGCGACGTTACCGCACTCACCAACGACGAACGCGCAACGTTGCGATTGTCCGACATCGGTTTCGTGTTTCAGGCATTTCATCTTCTACCAAAGCTTACGGTTCTTGAAAACGTGATGCTCCCCCTTGTATACGCAGGCCTGCCTGCCGCCGACCGAAAACACCAAGCAGCAGAAGCGCTTAATCGTGTTGGGCTGAACGAGCGTCTCGATTATCTTCCGAATCAACTTTCCGGCGGACAGAAGCAACGCGTCGCCATTGCTCGCGCGCTCATCAACAATCCTTCCGTCATCTTTGCAGACGAGCCAACAGGAAACCTCGACTCTGTTTCAAGTGAGCAAGTTCTGAACATTCTTGCCGATCTGCATAACGAAGGCCGAACGATTGTGATGGTGACGCACGAAACGGAAGCTGCGAGTTTTGCCAAACGCGTCATTCGGATGAAAGACGGTGTCGTCATTGGATAATCTATGCGCCTACCCGATCTCTTCCTCACGTCGTCCGAATCACTTCGTCGCAATACTTCGCGATCGCTTTTGACGATTCTTGGCATCATCATTGGTATTGCCGCAGTCATCGTGATGCTTTCTATTGGCCAAGGCGCGCAAGGATACGTGCTCAATCAAGTGGCGAATCTTGGTTCCGACGTGTTGTTTGTAGAAGCAGGGAGCGGTGGCGGTGGCCCGCCTTCGCCATTTACGCAGCAAACTATTCTTTTAAACGATGCTACGGCACTGGCGAAACACGGACCATTTTCCGTAGTGTCTTCCATCGTCGTCACGAATGCTCCTGTTACCGCGCAAGAGAACAGCACGTTCACCGATATTGCCGGAAGCGATGAATACCAACTCGACATCTTCCCCGCCGAACTCGCATCGGGACGGTTCATCGATCACGAAGACGTATCATCACACGCTCGCGTTGCGGTACTTGGATGGGATATCGCAAAAGATCTTTTTGGCGATCAAGACCCAATCGGCGAACGCGTAACCATTAAAAATCTTCCTGCACGAGTCATCGGCGTTGTCACCCCACAAGGGAGCAAGTTTTTCTCAAATCTCGACACCCGTATCTATATTCCAGTAACAACCGCGCAACGTGAGCTCCTCAACGTGGATTATGTTTCATACATTTCGATGAAAGCAATCGGCGATGTCGAAATCGCGAAAGACGAAGCGCGAGCGATTCTTCGCGACACCCATGCCCTCGATAATCCAAATAGCGATCTTGCAAAAGATGACTTCTCCGTGTCTTCACAGAGCGACGCAGTAAATACGATCGCAGGTGTGGGATTCGCGCTCACGCTTCTTCTTGCGTCAATCGCAGCAATCTCGCTCGTGGTTGGCGGTATCGGTATTATGAATATGATGCTGGTGTCGGTGACCGAACGCACGCGTGAAATCGGATTGCGAAAAGCCATCGGCGGAACAGAGCGAGACATCCTCGGACAATTCCTCCTTGAGGCCGTCATTCTCACGCTCGGCGGCGGCGTACTCGGCGTTACCATCGGCGTCATCGTCTCCTTCCTCGCGTCACTCCTCTTAAAGGCCTTCGTCGACGGCTGGGTATTCGTTATTCCCCCATCCGCAATTGCCGCGTCATTCATCGTCGCCACCGTCGTCGGCATCGCCTTCGGCTATTACCCAGCAAAACGCGCCGCGAAGCTCGATCCGATTGAAGCGCTGCGATACGAGTAAAAACGCCAAGGTCGGCGTACACTGTTGGCATCGCATTCGCCTATGTTTGCCACCCGCCTTTTCCGATGGTCGTATCAACACATTCTGAAACCGATTGCATTTCGGCTCGATCCTGAAGATGTTCACGACGCCATGATTCGTGTCGCGAGCTACGCACAGCGATCCACATCGATGAAAAAAATGTTCTACCGTTGTTTCGAATTTTCGCATCCTACACTTGAACAAACCATTCACGGCATCCACTTTACTAATCCAATTGGCCTCAGTGCTGGGTTCGATAAAAATGCAGAGATTATTAATGCCATTGCTTCCACGGGATTCGGATTCACTGAAGTGGGATCAATCACCGGTGAACCATGCGCGGGGAATCCAAAGCCACGATTGTGGCGACTCCCAAAATCTCAAGCGATTATGGTGTGGTACGGACTCAAGAACGACGGCTGCGTCGCGATTGCGCATCGGCTTCGCGGACAACAATTCCCCATTCCCGTCGGAACAAGCGTTGCCAGAACGAACGACAAAACTACCGTGGAACTTGGTGCGGGAATTGCCGACTACGCCAAAGCATTTCGCGAGCTCGCAGACATCGGATCGTACACCACGATAAACATCAGCTGCCCAAATACTTGCGGAGGCGAACCGTTTACGTCTCCAGAACGGCTCGAACTCCTCCTCAACTCAATCGACACCATTCCAACCTTGAAGCCGATCTTTCTCAAACTTCCCGCTGATCTCACCTTCTCAGATGCCGACGCGCTCATCGCTGTCGCTCGAAACCATCGTGTCCATGGATTCATCGTCTCAAACCTCACCAAGCAACGGCAATCTCCAGATATCGATCACTCGGAGCTCTCGGAAGCAATGCGCGGAGGCATCAGTGGAAAACCCACATTCGATCGCTCAAACGCGCTCATTGCACACATCTTCCAAGCCGCCGGAGATCGATTCACGATTATTGGGGTTGGGGGCGTCTTCTCTGCTGCAGATGCGTATGAAAAAATCCGTTGCGGCGCAAGCCTCGTCCAGCTCATTACTGGCCTTATCTTTGAAGGTCCTCAGCTCGTCGGTGAAATCAACCGAGGCCTTGTAATGCTTCTGAAAAATGACGGGTTCGCGAACATCCATGAAGCCGTAGGTTCTCGCCTAAATAAACGATCTTTTCGCTAAGATTGGTGAAGAATTGACAGTAATCCTGTATTCCCGTACACTTTCGCTAACATTTTTATTGCCGTATGTCCCAAGACAACCTGATCAAATTGGAGTGCACAGTCTGTAAATCCTTGAACTACCGTTCTTCAAAGAACAAGAAGATTCTCAAGGATCGCCTGGAACTGAAAAAGTTCTGCGAAAAGTGCCGAAAGCACCAGATGCACAAAGAAACGAAGTAGCCCCAGCTACTTCGTTCTTTTTTTGCGACTTTCCAACAATTATGGAACAATCCCTCCGCTGATCGTCCATTCGATCGAGCAAGGATTTTCTTGAACATCATCGCCTTCAATCAGAATGCTCAGCGTGGAGCCGAGGCCACTCTCACCGTCGTCCTTCGCCTCCTCGTGGAGGCCGGAATCACCAACCGCACCGGTGGATTCCTGTGTGTTGGACGCACGGGAGACAGCGGGTTCTCCTATCCACTCCACCGGAAAATCGGCGAAGTGCCGAACGAGGAAAAATCGTCCCGCTGCGAACAGCTCTCGAAAGAGAAGGTCGATCGACTCCGCCGCAGCCGCTCCGATGTCCTCAGTTGGCAGTCACGGTGCGACGAGCGAGGGGAATTCCAGGGCGGCGTTCGATCGGAGTCCGATGGCGGCGACTACTGGTACGCGGGCTTCTCCGGGCTGCCCGCCGAGGCCGACGAGTGTTTCTGCCTCATCTTCCTCATCCGCATGCGGATGCTCACCTTCGAGGCCGCTGTGGAGCGGGCGAAGATCAGCAACAACACCACGTTCTTCCGCGCCACGGTCGCGGACCTCCTCCCCCTCACGGCCTGAACAGCCGCACACTCACGCAACGCCCCGCAGAGAACGAAGCGCCCTGCTCGTTCATCGAGTGGGGCGTTTCCGATTTCAAAAATTCCGCCCTGCAAACGTAAACAATCTTTACAAAAGCCAAGAAATTGGCTAAGGTTCGCAATGCTAAACGGCAATCCTGCCCAAGGCACCAATCTCCAAATAATCGTTCATGAACGAACGATTGGGAGTGCGACATGTGTAAGAAAGTAAAAGACGAAGAGGAAGAAGTAGACATCAACGCCCTCCTCGATTCGTTCATGGAAGATCCGGAGATCACCATCGCGATGCTCAACGAAGAGCAGGCTGTCCTTCTCCTGGAAGCCATCCTGTCGGACGTCCCCGAGGACACCGATTGGATGCATCTCCTGCGGATGGCCAACGGACTCGGCCGCGCGGAGAGCGTCGAGCGGTTCCGTAGCATCATCCACGCAGCAAACAACGAACTGCGTCGAAGCGAACTGCTGCGGGCATTCGTGGACTACACCATCAACGATGAAGGCGTTCAACTCCTCCGGTTCGAGGACGCCATCGCCGCAGGAGTGTTCGACGAACTGATCGTCCACCTCGACCGCAAGACCATCAAGAGCCTCACGAGGGGAACGCTCGCGCAACCTGTCGTGACCGCGTACTCCGCTGGCCGCATCCAGCGGTTCATCGAAGGCCGTGATCCGAAGCGTGCGTTCGACGAGCTCGTCTACTCCGCGACCGCCATCGACGGCTGGCGTCCGCCGTTGTTCGAAAAGTGGGTGCAACGCGTGTGGCAAGCTCACCGCGACAAGGGCCTCGTGCTCGAGCTCACGACCGATCCGATGGACTGGCGGAACAACGTGGAGCGCAAAATCACGCGGTTCGGTCGGGTTCGAACCAAGTCAAGGATCAAACACCCTGAAATCCGCTCCGAAGAAGAATTCGTTCCTCTCTACGAGCTGTGGGATCACTACAGGCGCCCGGCGACTGCCGAAGAACGGAAACTCGACTGGGGAATCGAGAAGACCCTGTACACGCTTCAGCAGCCGCGGATGTGCACCGCGCCCCCGATGGTCGACCCACCCGGCAACATGATCCGTGACATGGCGTGGCACTGGCACAACGAATCCAAGGAGCGCAAGCTCCGCGAGTTCTGCAGCCAGCACGGCATCCCGTACACCGATCCGGTCTAGGATCGGCACGACGAACGAAGCGCCCCGGAACTCTTGCGAGATCCGGGGCGCGACGCGTTTATAAGGATTCGAGACGGCCCAGCGGGCGCGTCTCTACGGAATCAGTTTTTCTTCAAACTCCGTGATCTTTTGGTTATCGGGATTCACTTCGCGTAAGTGGTCGAGGGACTTCTTTGCCTCAGCGACCTCGCCGATCTCGAAGGCGGCGGTGATGAAGAAGTCGAGGTATTTCGGGTTGTTCGGGCTGATCGTCTTTGCCTTCTCGTAAAATCCGTATGCAGTTTTCATGTCGCCTTCGGCATCGAATACTTCACCGAGGGCCGCGAGAACGCTGGCGTCTTTCGGCGCAAGCTTTACGAGGAACTCGAGGGCCTCCTTCGCTTCCGCGTGCTGACCTTGCGACAAGTACATGCGGCCAAGCGTTTCGTATGCCTGAACATTCTTTGGGTCGTGGGAGAGTACTTCCACCAGCTCCTGTTCAGCAGCTTCGTACTTTCCGAGTGAGATAGACTTCTTCGCTTCGCCGGTCATGCGCTGCAACTCTGCAGTATCAATCTTTCCTGCTCGCTGACGCTCCACATATCGTCGTTCAAGCGCAGTGAGTTTTCCCGCAAGGCGTTGGAAACCCTCTTGAATCTTTTTCGCCACTGGAAGTATCGATGCCTTCCAAAAGTTCTTTCCCTTCTCTTCCACCTGTCGCATCATGCGCTCTTCAAGTAACGCATTCTTCTTCTCTCGCGTTCGTGCTTCTTTCGACGACATCGGATCAACAATAGAAAGTTGCGGAGCCTTCTGCTTCGCGATGACGACGATCGTGCCAAGCGAACCGAGAAACATCACCCAGAGCAACCCATCAATAATCGTCATACGTTTTGCGCAATCATCACTTCCCTGCCTGCGCCGATAATTGCCTCAAACTCGTGAATCTTCACACTCGCACCGCCAACCAACACGCCGTCGATTCCTGGCTCACGCAAGAAGCTGTACGCATTCGCACCGTCCACCGATCCACCATAGAGCACCTGCGCGGTTGCGCCGATATTGATCTTCTTCAATGATTCACGAATCACATTATGCATTGCAATGGCGTCAGCTGGAGTTGCGCTCACCCCAGTACCAATCGCCCAAATCGGCTCATATGCCACAATCAATCGGGACGTTTTCGTCATCGTCACGCCACGAAGCGCAGCGCCGAGTTGTTGTGCAACGAACTCTTCCGCCTTTCCTGCAGTGCGAGTCTCTTTCGATTCACCAACACACAAAACCGGAACGAGCGATGTTTGAGCAATCAATTTCATCTTGGCATTCACCACGGCATCCGATTCTCCGTTCATTGCTCTACGCTCGGAATGACCGATAATCACGAATCCGCAACCAGCATCATCGAGTTGCGCGGCAGAGACGTCGCCGGTGAATGCGCCAAAGCGCTCAGTTCCCATCGTCTGTGCCCCGAGAGCAACACGAGTACGAACAAGAACCTTGCGAACTTCCGATAACGCCGTGAACGAAGGGCAAATCACAATTTCTGGCAGAACCTCATGTCCCATTACCGATCGCAACACTCCACGCGCGTGCGCGATGGACTCTCGAATACCGAGATGCATTTTCCAATTGCCGATAATGGTTTTCATATTTTTTCATTCAGTCATCCCCGCGTAGGCGGGGATGACCAGAGCAAACGGGTCACGAAGGCAATAGTAACTTCAATTCATCTTCACTCTTGAACGGGCCAATCGCCGCAAGCGACATGCGATCGAATCGCAAATACTGCCGCGCAACACGAGCGATGTCTTCAAGCGTGACGGCATCGAACTTCTTCAAACGCTCAGCCGGTTCCTCGATCGTGCCCAAGAACAACGCCTGTCGGCCGTAAAACTCTGCGCGATCTGCAGAATCTTCAAGGCTCAGCGATAAGCCGCCGCGAACATTCTCCTTCACCATCGCAAGTTCATCGGCAGCAACTCCATCGACGGCAACCTTACGAAGTTCGTCAGTGATCACTTTCATCGCCTCTTGCAATCGCGTTGCGTCGAGTCCGGCACGAACCGTAAACATACCAATGTCTTGATATCCCTCAACACCCGTTCGAACCGTGTAACAAAGGCCGCGTCGCTCACGAACTTCCACAAATAATCGCGAGCTCATTGTTCCACCAAGAATCGCGGAAAGAAGTTTCAAAGGAGCCTCATCAACGTGACCACGGCCAACCGTTGGGAATCCGAGAGAAAGTTGAATCTGTTCAAGATCCTTGTGCTGATATCGAATGCGGCCAATGTTTGTCTGGTTTCCGACGACGCCGAAGGTTGACCGTGCCGACCCTGAAGGAGCAACGGTACCGAATGTTTCTTCGAGTTGATCAAGAATGTCTGCTGGTAACTTTCCAGACGCAACAATCACCATGTTCTCTGGTCGGTAATGCGATCCGTGGTACGCGATGACGTCGTCACGTTTCATCGTCTTTACCGACTCTGCAGTACCGGCGATGTTCTTTCCGAGAATGTGACCATCGAACATCGCTTCCTCAAGAAGATCCTCGATGTGCATGATTGGGTTTTCCTCGTACATTTTGATCTCTTCCACGATAACGTTCTTTTCACGCTCCATTTCTTCCGCGTTGAAGACGGAATGGAAAATCATATCGTTGAGCAAGTCGATTGCAACCGGAAGCTGCTCTCCAGCAATCTTTACCCAGTATCCCGTGAGATCCTTTCCGGTGTACGCGTTGTATTGCGCGCCGTAGCGATCGAGTTCTTTCGAGATATCGACGGTTTGTGGTCGGCGCGTGGTTCCTTTGAACATCAAGTGTTCCACAAAATGCGAGCCACCCCACACATTGTCCGTTTCGTTTCGTGAACCAACCTGAAACGCAACAAGAATCGCCGCAGCGTCTGTACCAGAAAATGGGGCGAGTACAACCTTCGCACCATTGTTGAGATTCGATTGCGTAAAGGACATAGGCGGCAACATCAATTAAATTGTCGTGATTTCTTTTTCTTTCTTGTCTCCCATCTCTTCAATCTTTGCGGTAAATTCTTTCACAGTCTTTTCCAGCAGCTCTTCCAAACGACGCTTCTCGTCTTCCCCTCCCTCAACCTTACCCATAGCCTTTCGCGTTTCTTCACGAACGCGGCGGATTTGCACACGAGCATCTTCAAGTTTTTCTTTTGCAAGCTTCACCATCTTCAAACGAGTCTCTTCCGTCATCATTGGCATGATGAGACGGAGCGTTTTTCCATCAACGACAGGATTGATCCCAACATCGCTCTTCACAATTGCGGTTTCGATGAGCTTCACCACACTCGCGTCCCATGGTTCGATGAGAATGGTTTTCGCATCAGGGGTCGTGATGGTTGCGAGCGCCTTGATCGGCTGCAATGCACCGTACGCCTCAACCTGAACGGGCTCGAGAATTGCCGCAGAAGCACGGCCAGTACGAATTGCGCCAAGCTCGTTCACGAGGTGCTCAAGAACTTTAGCAAACTGCGGTTTGGTGTCGTCGATAATGGACATAATTGTTTGAATGTTCACTGCCTATTCTAGACCAATCACCACGCACCGTCAACGCGGTACGTGGTGATATTTTGCGAACTTCTGCGAAGTTTCTGTGTGGATTCGCGTCTATTTCTTCGTCACCGTCGCCGAGCCGAGATAGACATGCGTGTTGTTGGCAGGATCTACGAGAAGCGCCATTGCTGCGCGCGTTGAAGGAAGCTCGCTCGTCGTCCATGCGCTGCCGCCGGATGTTGAGCGATTCACCGTGGAATCCGTTCCGTAGTAGATGATGTCGCCGTTATCTGGTGCGATTGCAACAGAGTAGATGCGTACTTCACCGCTTGCGGAGATCAACGACACGCCAGACCATGTCGCGCCCTTGTCCTTAGATACAAGCAATCCGTACTGCGTGTTCATAACAAGGACGGATCCATCGGCATTTTGCGCAAATCCGTACACGCGGTCCGACGACTTGTAGTCTTTCAACGTTTTTTCAAAGCTCACCCAGTTTGCGCCGCTGTCTTCCGTGCGCTGCAACCCACTGGTTTTTGTTCCGACGAACACGATTCTGCTGTCTGCGCCGCTAATGGCAAGCGCAGTCACCGATGAATCGGTTCGTGTAATCGTCGCCCAGCTTCCGCCGCCGTCCACGGATCGAATAACGTCACCAGCGGTGTTGCCGATCCAAACAATCGAAGGATCGTACCAATCAAGCGCCATCGCAGAGATGGTCGTCTTCGCCTGGCTTTCCACGTACACGCCAGCATCAAACGTTCGTCCGCAATCAACCGTCTTCATCACGCGGTCTTCCTTTGCTACGAAGTACGTACAGACGTCCTTGGAACTAACAGCGATGGCGACGATTGCGCCAGACGTTGCAAGATCTTCCTCCGGCCGTTGCCACGATGCGCCACTGTCCAAGGAATAGAACATGCCGTTCGCAACAGTTCCAGCATAAATCGCGGAGCTGTCTTGAGGATCGACAGCGAATGTTGTCACGTCAACATTCTCAAGTGAACTTGTTCCTGTTGCGGTTGGCACCACTGCAGTTTGTTCCCACGTCTTTGATGCGTCGGCAGACTGCCAAACGCCACCCGTGGTTACGGCAGTGCTCCCGCCACCAAAGCACCCCGCACCAGTTAATGTGAGCGCCGCAAATGCAGCACCAAAGCGAAAAAGTTTATTCATACTTCCCCAATTGTAGCGCAAGTTGCTCGAAGGCGATTGTGGAATTCCCGTTTCCCGCAATTCGCTCCCGTGTTTTGAGCACGGCATCGAGCGCTTTCGACGTGGCTCGACCCGATCGCTCCAACTCGGCAACCAACGCACCAAGGAGCTCATCAACATCGAGAACGTCGCGTTTCCCAAGGCTTTGTGCGACTTTCAATCGATCAACAAGAGACGACGACGTGAGGTTTTTTACATCCTCAAGGCATTCTGGTGAAACTGCACGGTCGATGTTTGGCGCAAACGGAATGGTGACGGTTCGCGAAAGGACTGTGGGTAACATAGACGAAAGCTCGTGAACAACCAGGATGACGACGGTTTTCCCCGCCGGTTCTTCGAGAGTCTTCAGTAGTGCATTTTGTGCCGCGGTCGATAACACGTTCGCGTCGTCAAAGATTGCGACCGTCTGACCGTAAACCGCCGACTGGCCAAGCCGAACCAGAGCATCCCGAATATCGTCTAAATCGTACGCTTTCGATCCGGAATCGCGAGTGATCGGCGCCATGCCAATGAAGTCTGGATGGCGTGAGAGCTCGTCGTTTTGGACCCCAAGAAGCCCCGCAGCAAGCGCGCGAGCCACCATTGACTTTCCCGAATGTTCTGCTCCGGCAAGCACCAAACCGTGCGGAAGTGTACCGCGTTCCAGCATACCCAAAAGTGCTGAAATCTGAGGTTTATGCCCGGAAATATGCGAAAAGCTGTCCATCATATGCTTGACTTTTCTGCGATTTTCTGCTATTCTACCCGGTTCGCTTCGTTTCCGATAGAAGCAAAAACTCAAACCGAGTGCATGAAGATATTCGTGCCCTCAGTGCGAGATATCGCAGATTCACAATACAAAAGTCACTCGAACAGAGAACGTTCCACATTTAGACTAGTTTCGGTGCGCGTCGAGCAAAGCTCGCGAGACGTACTCAAGTGTACGTTGAGTGAGTTTGCGAAGACGCAAGCCGAAAATAGGCAAATGTGGGACGTTCTCTCTAGAGTTCTGGAGGCGGAGAGATGGCTATTTTCCACAAGTAATTTTGTGCAATCTAGCCGACACGCCAGCGGACGACAGGGTTTCGACTCTCTCGTTCCACAGAGGTGGGTCATGGCACACATCAACTTCGGCTGATCACTATGCCCGATCCCCTCCAGTATTGTATAGAGAACAATGTAGTGCCATGTATTTTGAATATTTTCGGCTTGCTGCGTTCGTAAAGTTGCTCACCGTACCACGAAGTACGCCTCGCAACATTTGCTCCTCGCGCACCGAAACTATCCTAAAATACATGGTACTACAGTCACCAAACAAAACCCCCGACATGCTTCGGGGGTTTTGGTTTCTATATTTCGTCTTCACGTCCGAATGGGGTCAGGTCTTGCATTGTGCATTTTGAAGGCCTCGGAAAATTCTACCAACCTGCGAATAATGAAGACCAACATGCCTCGCTATCTCTGAAAACGAATATCCACAGTGAAGAACAGCCGTATAAATCAGAGCATTGCGCTCCACCTTCGTTTCTCCATCTGAAAAGATGTCCCGAAGCGAGGGTCGGCCGAGAATTCGTTGCGATCTTGGGACTTCCATAAGTCGCGAATCACCTTCTCGATCCATGCATACCTCAAGAACAAACTGATCAGAACCAAGAATTCCATTCTTCACACCTCGAAACGGCGACCCTTCAGAACGGCCCGCATTCACGAAATCGTCATATCGTTTTTGTGCTTCGTGTTTGTGCGAGGAAAACAATGACAAAATCTTTTCCGTCGTCAAAAATGTCTTTTTTGGAACAGCGCCCAAGGTACCAAGATAGCTACTCCATTCGTATTCGCAAACATCTCCGACCAACGCCGTACGCAAAGGATTAAGAACAATATATCGTGCCACTGTAAGAAAATACGTTTCGTCCTCGATCAAAAATGCATTAAACCTCCCTTGAAGAACGTGACCGACGCGACCATAGCGCTGATTGATCTTTTGAGTGTAAATCCCGTTCAGCTGCCGCATGCCCTCAGAAAGATTTGCGTCCGGTGTTTCGATAAGGAGATGGTAATGGTTTGTCATCAAAACATAAGCGTGACAAATCCAATTCCGTTCTTCAACAACGCGCCCAAGCACCCGAAGAAAAAGCATTCGGTCCTCATTCGAGAAAAATATATCCTTCTTCTCATTGCCTCGGCTCGTAATATGATAGAACGCTCCTGGAAACACGATTCGAAGAGGTCGCGACATATGTTTATATTACATGCACAATGCAAGACCTGACCCCTTCAGGTCGACTCCCATTTCTTCATTCCACTCCATTCCTCAATCTTGCCCGCCGTGTGCCAGGCAAGTTCGAGAGTAGCACGGCAAACGTCGGCGATGACCTGGGAACGGATTTCGATCGCGACAGGATTCCTCGCGGATGAAAGGAGAAGCACCCGATCGTTACGAACGCGAATTTCGCCATCCACCGAAAGAACTGATCGTGGGATACATCGGACGTCCTCAATGGCAGTCATCGACACTCCATCCAACACAACGATGCTCTTCATCCGTTTTGACGAGTCGGAAGCGATGCGCTGAGGTGTTTCGGAAAATAATTGAATCCCATCGCCGGGAAGAAGCTCAAATTCGTCGCATGCTGCAGCGATATCTTCCTCAATATCGATATATCGAACCGCGGAGCATAATCCACCGCCGATCGATGACAGCGCCTGAAGATTCGGAAGCAACGATTCAAAACGCTCCAACCTCGACGAGCATATCCTTCGTTGCTCTTCGAATTTCTCACGAATCGTCGTCGGTGATTCCATGATGAACGTCTTCTCTTTTCCCGAACTCTTTGATCGCGCCAATCCATGATGGACGAGCGACATCATCACATCGTGCGCCGTTGGCCGCGCCAGCGAAAATCGCTCGCCAACTTCCCTCGCCGTCATCTCCCCCTTCTGCGCCAGAAGCACGTAGGCTTGAGCGATGCGCTCGGAAAACCCGAGCGTCGTGAGCTCGTCAACAAGTTGGGTCATCATATGGTTCTAGTATGCAAAAAGAGCCAGAAGGCTCTTGTGCATTAAGAGAAAAAATTGTTCGACCGCTACCGAACGCTCGCAGCACTTCGGAGAGCCTTCCATGTTTCCGCGGCAGTGGTTTCCCACGAAAATTTCTGCACCTGCACAAAGCCGCGAGACCGATATTCTTCTCGAGTTTCTGCATCGATCGTGAGATCAATTGCCGAACTTAGCGCAGCGACATCGTTCGGCGACACCAAGATCGCTGCCTGTCCACACACCTCACGCATCACGGCGATATTGGACGCAACCACCGGTGCGCCATGCTCCATTGCCTCAAGAACGGGGATGCCAAATCCTTCAGCAACCGACGGAAACGCGAAGCACATCGCATGCGCAAAAAGCTTCGACGCATCGTCGTCGGAAATGTATCCAGGGAGCCGCACAGAGTCCGCGATCTTTTCTTCCTCAATTGCACGCCGGATTTCTTGCTCACCGTAGCCAAACGATCCCGCAAGTACCAACACATACGGGCTCCCCGCGCCGTACTTTCGTTTCAATGCCGCGAATGCACGAATGAGCAGAACGGTATTTTTCTTTTTCTCCAAACGACTGATCGAAAGAATGTATTGCCCCGAGGTGATCTGCAATTTGCGCAGCAGCTCCGTTGCATCTCCCGTCAATTTCGACGTTGTGGGCGCAAGCGGAGTCACAACAATCCGATCGGATGCAACATGATAATGCGATTCAAGATCCGCCTTCGTGGCATTCGACGGCGTGAGCAAAATCTTCGCCCTGCGAATCGCATTCTGCACCGCAAACTCCTGCCGCTGTCGCGACGCCGGATCGTACACTTGAGAGTTCATCGCAAACGCAACGTCGTGAAGAGTTGTGACAACATTCGTGCTCTTTCGAAAGAACATTGGAACCTCATGGCCGGGAACGAATAACACAGTCGGAGGACTGATCATCATCTCAAGACTCAATCGACCGTGTGTCCATCCTCGAGGAATCGGCCACGATAATACTTTCCACGACCAACCCGGCACGAGATCGAGTGCCTTCGGCTTCGGAAGATGACCGTAAAGCACCACGCGCTCGTCATCAGCAAGCGAAGCTTTCATCATCTCGCGAAGCAAAAACCACGCATACCGCGGAACGCCCGTCGCGTTTTCCCTGAGCAACAAATGCGCATCGATGCCGTATGTTTTCATACGGATCGATTATGCCGTAAACAAGCTCCGTTTGTAAGACTCAAGGTTTTCGAGAGCGAGACCGGTGCCCTTTGCCACACAAAGCTGTGGGTCTTCTGCGAGGTATGTTGGCACGCCGGTGGCTTCGGCAATGAGGCGATCGAGGTTGCGGAGCTGCGACGATCCGCCAGAGATAACGATACCCTTGTCCATCACGTCAGCGGAAAGTTCTGGAGGAGTAACCGTGAGCACCTCTTTGAGTGTTGAAAGAATTCCTTCGAGCAATGGCTGGATCGCCTCAGTAACATCGTCCGACGACACTTCGATGATCTTCGGAAGACCGGTGATCATGTCGCGACCTTTTACTTCCATGCGAAGTTTGTCGGTAAGATACATCGCCGATCCGCAACGAATCTTGATATCTTCCGCGGTGCGCTCGCCGATTGCCAAGCCATACGTTCGGCGAATGTGCTCCATGATCGCCTGGTCCATTTTGACGCCACCAATGCGAACAGATGTTGATGCAACAATTCCACCAAGGGAAATGACGGCCATCTCGCTCGTGCCTCCACCGATCTCGACGATCATATGGCCGTTCGGCGAACCGATCGGGATGTTTGCGCCAATGGCGGCGACAATTGGCTGCTTGATGATGTACGCGCTCTTTGCACCGGCCGAGATTGCGGCGTCGACAACGGCACGACGTTCGGTTGATGTGATTCCGCCAGGAACCGCGATCATCACTTCTGGACGGAAGATACGCACGCCGCCAAGCGCCTTGTTCATGAAGTATCGCAACATCGCCTCTGTAGTTTTGTAATCGGCGATCACACCGTCTTTCAGCGGACGACGCGCAATAATGGAATCCGGCGTACGGCCAAGCATGTCTTTTGCTTCTTTCCCGACAGCGAGAACGGTTTTGTCGATTTTTGAAACGGCAACGACAGAAGGCTCGTTGATGATGATTCCTCGTTTTGGAACATAAACAAGCACCGTCGTGGTGCCAAGATCAATACCGATTTTTTTGTTAAACATCATACGAGGACGACGATTTCCTCCACAGACTACCCCATCAAACCCCAGATGACGATCGAACTATCCCCAAAGCAGGCCCTGAGCCTGAACTGAACCTTTGATGGGGTTGGAACGGGAATGTGGGACGAATGACCTCATCGACGAGCGATCCTGGGGGGGTGCTTTTTACGAAATGGCGCATGTCGCGTCGACACGACATTTCACATACAAGAATGCCAATGATTTTGAGAATCATATGTTGTGCCGACACGACATCCCCGAAATCGAAAATCAGACGGTCGGTCGGAGCGCGAAATCGCCAATAACGCCCGTTCTTCTCTACGTATTCTCCATTCACATCCTCCAAGGTCGCCGCTCCCTCTCAACCCATTCCAAGATCAGTTTCGTTTTAGCTCTCAAAAATTCACCCGATATTCTTTGTTCGCATCCAACGTATCCGTTGCGTCGTAAATATCATCGCCCCAGAGGGAGGAGTCCTCGGCAGGATTAGCGGATCGGAGGGCATGGTTGAAGTCGAGATGAAGCACAATGTCACGAGGATCGGCACCGATCTGTTTCAGTATCGTAAGCGTGTACGACCCAGCAGCAACCGCAGTTGTTACGCTTGCCGGGAGTTGATAGGTGAATGTGAGCGTTCGCGATTGTCCAGGCTCGATAGACGTAAATGTACCGAAGCTCGTCAATCCAAATTCGGACTCCGTCGTAATAGCCCCCTCGGTTCCTTGTGGGTCGCGAATCGCATCGTTGACAAGCGAGCCGCTCGAAGAGATCAATGTCGACCCTGCAGGAACGTAAATCCTTGTGTACGTTCGATATCGCGATGTCTTCCAATCAAATGTTCCTTCATGTTTATACGTAATCGCCGCCGTTGCCCGGAAGCCACCATCGTGTGGCTCAACCGTGTAATTGATCGTGCGCTTTACGACAGGATCAGATTTCAACGATGCCATGTTTGCATCAACAACCATAAGCACATCCGATGCGCTTCCTTGCGATACTTTTCCAGACCACCCTGCGTCGTCTAACACCGCCTCGGTGCCGCTATCTGTACTGTACAGTGCGATTTCTTTTTTCGTGAACGCATCCACGAGCAATGCGAACACTTCTTCAAATCGCGACGACGGCACTTCGAGAAGTTTATCGAGCAATGCATTCGTCAGTTTTCCTACAATATCCTTACGATCTGCACGCGTAATACCTTGCTGTTCAAATGCGATCTCTACTTGATATTCCAACAAGTCCGACGCATTTTCTGCCGTAAATGTCTGCCCTTCAACTGTAATCGGTCCGACAAAATCGAGAAGGTCACTCAAGAATGTTGTAGTCAGACCAAACGCGCCGTGCACTTGCGGTACCGGCTGTCCGGAAGCAGCGATTTCCTGTCGGAGCAATGCAATGGCATCCTTTGCGCCCGCTCCAAAGTCTGGCGACCACGTGCTGTCGCGGAAATACCACACTGGCTGCTCAAGGTATGTTGCGATTGGCGCAGGCGATGCCGCAGCGTAATTCGACCCTGCAACGAGCGCGTCAATCGCATACGTGTCGTCGGTAGTGAGGCTCTTCATGTCGCCATCGCGAATAACCAACAGTCCATACGTACCAAGAAATCCTCCAGTTGGTCGAAGCTCGGTATTATTGAGGAACATCAACAAAAACTGGCGATCCCCATCAAGTCCCGCGAATTCGCGAGTAATTCCAGCAAATGGCACCAGGAAATCAACGCCCGTTTTCAACTTCGCAAGGACTGTTTCAAATGGCGCAATAAGATCGTCGATGCCAGCTGCTGTTGAAAGCTCATGGAACGTCGCCAGGTCCTCGGTCGCAAGATCGAGTTTTACCTGCATCGTACGAAGCGATGGTAACGACGCGGCGAGCCGAAGAAAGAGTTCGCGTTTTACCTCCACCGGCAAGTCATGAATCGGCGTATCTGCCGCGGCCGGCTGTTGCCACGCAAGTGTTGCACGAGCTTCTGCGACAACGCTATACACGTCCTGTGCAATACCGACGGCTTCCTCCAGAACATCAACGGTTTTCTCCGTTGCATCCAATACGGCCACGCCAGCATCGTATCGCGACCCAAGCCACGGAATATACGACGTGAATTTCACCATGGATGCGCCACTCTGCGCCTCAGTAAGCCCGTCATGCGCTTCCGTGAGATGCGTTTGTGCTGCGGCAAAATCAGTGTCCGCGATATCGGCCTTTGCTAATGTGAGCGCCGTTCGTGCCGCGAGCGCCCCGTTCACAATTCGCGTTGCGCCAACACCAACATACGCCAGAAGAATTGCCACGGCGAATGCGCCTACAATCAACACCCCCGCATGTCCACGCTTTCGTTTTGCACGCAAAGGAATCGGAGGCGCTACAGGCGAATCCGAATGATGTTGCGGAGGGAATTCTGTTTGTGACGGCTCGAGGAACATGCGAATAGTGTATCACGCGCATCGCAAAATTTCAGGATATATATCGCCGCAATTCCTGTATCGATACCCGCGCTATTGCCTTCACCGCACCACGCTTCCGAAACATCAATGGCAACGCAAGCGGCATTCGCAACAATGCTCGACGCGTCTCGGGCTCGGCGAGTACGCCATAGGCTACACGGCTTCCATCGTACAAAAAAATCCAAGGAGCGCTTCGGAACCATTCACCAACCGTAAGATTCTTAAACAACGTCCATAGCTGATTCCGCGTGGCAAGCGCAGCAACAGAAGGCCGCCGCATCTTTCGATTGCGGAATCGTTGGATCAGTGACTGCTGTTCCGTACCAAACATTCCACGATAGTGGTGCGCTCGTGCTGCTGGCGCAAAGTATGTCTTGTGTCCGGCGCGACGGAACCGCAATGCAAAATCCGCATCTTCACGATATGAAAAGAATTCGCCATCAAATACTTCGTCCTCAATCATCACATCACGCAGTGCTATTGCACGAACAAGGAACAGCGTTCCCGCCGGTCCAACAATATCCGCCTTCTCATCAAATTGGCCCATATCCATCTCCCCCGCGCCACGGTCCGCCGTTCGCCACCCTTTTCGCACAATCATTCCCGTGGAATCAAGAATGTCCGATTTCACCGCATCGCTCTCCACATCGCCGCGTTCCGAGTACGCACGAAAAATCTTTGGTTGCACGGCGTCGATCTCGGCGTGTTCCTCAAGGACCTTCACTAACTCCTCGAGCATCGTCGGATTCCAATCTGTTTCCGAACTCGCAATGAGAATCGCATGGCTTGCCGGATCGCCCGTATACCGCTCCATCGCAAGTCGTGCAAGCTGATTCTGGCCACACGCAAACCCCACATTCTTTGTGTTGCGTACTGCAAGCCAGTGCGGCTCATTTTGCATAATGTACTGCAACGCTTCCCCGTCCGGATTCCCATTATCCAAAATCCTCACGCTAAAATCCTTATGCGTCTGGCTTCGTATCGCCGCAAACACCTCCGGCAAATACCGCCGATCGTTCCACGAGACGATGTTGATGGAGATGTGCATATTCAAGAAAATTCCTTTTGGACAATTATTTCCCCAAATTGATTTGTGTTTGCATGCTTGAAAATAATCTCCTTCCAGACATCGTAATGATGATATCCCGAAGGCTGACGAAATGATTCTTCAGTGTGTGGCGAATGGGACTGAACAACCTCGATTTCATTCAGCTGCTGAATTGGGGCAAACAATGGGAACGCAGTCTGTGTGAGAAGCTTCATCTTTGGAAACTTTTCAGCATACGATGAAAGCCATTCGAAATATGCCGAAAACGGTGTTGGCGGGCAACCAAATTCCGTACGAACCGGTGTTGCGAACGCGATATTCCCAGCAAACAATTCGTGAAGCGCCTCACCAAATGCTGCGAATTTATCAATGAACTTCAACACTTCAGCCTCGACGCACTCAAGATAAACATACGAACGCATGAGATCCCTGTATCGATACGGACCAACGTATTCAGGAAATCGATTCGCAACTGTTTCAATCGCTTCGATCTCGCTCTGATGAAGGGCCTCCGTTTGGTCCGCACTCAGCAATAATTTGTTTCCAAATTGAAAATCTCCCATCACTATCTCGTGATCATCATGAACCGCTGCCATTGCAATCGCCTTTTCCTCATCAAATTGATCCCCGAATACATTCTTCGCAAACGGCACAATTTCCATCATCAACCACTGCACATGCAAAGAATGCGACCACAAATTCGTTCTGTAGAACATTGGCGAATACATTGAATAGCGAAGAATCTGCTTCAGCGATTCTTCTCGACCAAGGAAATTTTCGAGCTTCAGTGTTTCCATACATGTTATGTATCGATATCTTGCCGCTGAATGCTTCTTCGTCACGCTCTCTCTTTTCTCGTTCTTTGCACAACATCGAGAACGCGCTCCGAATACTCATTCAGTAACTGCCATTCAGTTTTTTGAGCTGCTGCCTTCTCCGCAAGAAACTCGGTCTGCAATCTTCTCAGCTCAAGAACTCCTGCTGCACGAATAATCGGAGAAAGATCGTCAACGAATCGCGGCTCAGAAATATGCAAATTATAGAATGGATCGGATCGGAAAGCGGAAATTATAGCCTCCGCCCTCACACATGCCGCATTCTCATGCGTCCCGCCACACGCCATGCAATATTTTTCAACACCGGAAAATTCCTTTATTTCTGACTTCATAGATACCAGATATGTATTGATGCCATTATCCTACCAGAGCCCTAACCGTAACACTATTTCTTGAGACGCTTCGTTGATTGCGCACTTTTGAGATCATTTTCTTTCGTAACAATCGATTCTCAATTCGCTTCTCTAAACTTTTCCTGGCGTCACCAGCAATCTTTCCACCGAACTCCGCATCATTTTTGAGCTTCTTCATTCCCTTTGAATCCTCTACTTTATGAATTTCTACCATTGCCTTTTCACCCAGCAACGAAAAGATATTCCGTCACTCGCATAAATTCATCGTAAAGCCCTTCCTTCTTCAATGCAGCGATCAAGGCCGGCTTCGTTCTGCCGTCAGCGATGAATTCATGAATATCTTTCATGAAATTAAAAGATGTAAATCCTTCCTCGAAAGAATCTTCAGTAATGCGACGCTTCGCTCGTTCATAGAACTCAAGAAGCTCCGGAATCTTCTCCTGATGATATTCAACAACATGAGTCAATTCATGTCGCAATGTTTCTTCATCCGTATTGGTAAATACAAGAACAATGTCATGTTCTGGCTGATAGGCGCCCCTACTCTGTGCCGAGACTCCATTCACATAATACACAGGGATCGACCGCGCGATATGTATGCCGTATTCCTTTCCAAAATCGCTCGCTGATACAACCCTTATGATTTCATAAGCCTTCTCATTGATCCGAATAGAGTCTCCAATAGCCAACCATGGTTTTAATACTTCCTCAACGGGAATCTTTTCGTCCATATTTTTAATGCCTCGCTGCTGAATGCTTCTTTGTCACATTAAATCCAAGATACTTGCCGAGCATGAAGCGGGTTTGCGCATCCAGGGCCGGGAAGGCGCCGAAGACGATAAAGGTGATGGGAAGAAAAGCCCATTGGCCAAGCATGATGAGCCAGTTCCAGCGGGAGACTTTTTGGGGACGAGGAGGAAGCATGAAGAAACTGAGCGCGCCAGTAACGAACACGCCAAAGGTTGCGAGCTGCATAATCGCTGAAAGCGTGTATGGCGAGTTCACAACGATAGTGTTCTGCGAGCCTTCAATGGTCCAGAATGGAATGTAGCCGAGGATAAAAATGAGGAGTGGCGCCGCGGCCCACGTGAACATACCTTCAAGGTGGTTGAAGAGATACGTAAATTTTTTCACCTTCGAAAGCTTTGGATGCTTCTTGAATTGCGTCACCATGTACGGAAAGTGCTCCACGCCCCATGCCCAACGGCGCTGTTGTTTGTAGAGTCCGACCAAGCTTTCCCAATAGTTCCCACCGGCAACCGCGTCCATCGAGACGGGAAGGAACACTGGCGTGACGCGATAGTCACCGTCGTATTTTAAGAATGCTTGCATGAAAATGCGCGAATCTTCGCTCACGAGATCAGGTTCGTGGAAGCCGACATCAACCAACATACGCCACGGCATGGAATGCGAAGAGAATGTCCACAAGCGTTCCGGACGAACAAGCTCGCCAAGTAGCCAGAACGTGGTGCCGAAGGCGGCGATACGTACTGGAGCCGTCGCCGACCAGATGTTGTTTGAGAATACGGTGACTGGCTGGAATGATGTGCGCGTTGGATTCGGAATCGTGAGGAAAAGGTGTGAAAGCTTTGCGAAGTATTGTGGATGCGCAACCGTGTCGATGTCGAAGGCGGAGACGATAATGTCGTCGTATGGAATGTTCTTGCCGTCGACCACCTTCTGAACTTCTTTTCCCATGAACCTCAAATTCGATCCCTTTCCTGGAATTTCCCCCTGCGTACCAAATGGGTGAACTGTAATAACGAAATCCGCAAATTTATCGGCGTACTTCGCTTTTACCGATGCTGCGTAGCGCGAAAAGTTCTCTTCGTCTCGCTGTTCGCCTCCGAGCGCGACGATCATCCGATCGGTACGATACGGCCCACGAAGCAAGGATTGAATCGCCTCATCAATAATCGACTCATCCTCGTGTAGCGTTGGCAACATGACAAGGTGATAGACGCGCTCCCAGTTCGGTAACTTCTGCACTTCCGCATACCAATCCACGGAAAGCGTCTTTCGATACGAACGATAGGCTGCGATGACGTGGATCACGAAGTAGTACACGCGGAGCATCCAATACAAATCGAACACAATGATAAAAATAATGCCCGCGATTGGCGCCAAAATCGACAAGGAAAAGGCGAAGACGAGCACGCTCCAGGCAAAAAGACCAGGAATCATCTCGAGAAACCGATGCTCACCGTACTGACCAAATCGGACACTCATACGTTATGAAATAGTTCGGCGCAGCGCGTCTTTTTTCGTTGCAGTAATCGTTGGAGCGTTCGCATACACTGGACGCAACATCGGAACCGAACTCATCGATGCGAGGTCGATGAGTGCCGCACGATCATCGGCGCCAGGAGCGAGCTCGATGCCGTACATTGGAATGGATTGTGTGAATGCGAACGTGTTTGCCCACGCCAGAATGGTCCGAAGCGCAGTGGCTGATCCTGGACCAATCACCACAGCGAGATCGGTGATCGACTTCAGATCAATATGCTGTTCACGAAGCCAGGCATCGATCGTGAAGAGAAATTCTTCCGGTCGAACGCTAAGCGTCTTCGGCGGAATTGAAAACGACGCCCGGTCGTCCGCAATGGCTCCGATGGTGAGCTTCGCGATGTCGGATCCATTCACGTAGAGCATCATAGTTCTGGGAAGGTGTTCCACAATACCACGCGCTTTGCATCTAAAATCGTCGCAAGGAACCTGTCTCCAACATCTTTGCGATACAGGAACTCCTCCTTTGGCATGGCGGTGAAGTTCACTTCGCGGGCAATGTCGCGCTCAAACTCGCGAATCGCGGCGGCAAGATGCTCGGGATCGATCGTTCCAACAATGAGCAGATCGGTTGGCACGTTCGTCGCATCCACAAATCGGCCAGTGAGCAAGATAAGATCGATATCGCCTTTTTCCCGCAATACTCGAACAATCTCTCGATTCATCAAAACGGCCGCCTTTCGCATTACCCCGCGCAAATCCTCGAACAGCGGAAACTCCATGTTCGCACGATAGAACTTTTTCTTCTCCCCTTTCGTCTCCGGCTCATCATCTTTTGCTTCTGTTGGAATAATCTTTCCTTCAACTTCGAGCACGACACCAACATCCACAAGATTTTTTAACTCGCGACGTACCGCATTCAACTGCGCATCGATACGACGAGTCAGTTCGCGAACATAGAATGCCCGATCCGAATTTTCCAAAAACAATGTAAGCAGTCGTGCTCGGGTTCGTGAACCAAAAAGCTGTTCAATGCGGAACTCTCCAGGTTTTACTACTACTTCCGGCTCGTCGGTGTTATCCATAAGAAGGAGATCTGAATTTGGGCTGCGTCATTTTAGACCAGTTTCAATGAACATCGAGAAATCTTTCGAGGCGTACTTCATGGTACATTGAGAAAGATTTTGATGATGTGAATTGAAAATGGGCAAAATGCCGAAGCCCAACTATACTGTACGAGAAGAGACCTTTGTCCGCAACCAGCATCATGCCTACTCCATTATACCGTTTGAAATCCGCAGAACTCCTTGTTCCAGGCACAACGCCGGAACATTTGAGCGTTCGCACCATCCTTTTGCCACTTTCCCAAGGCCAAGGATCCATTTTTGGCTTGGTGGATGTGACGCATCGCGATTCCGACGCTCGAGAACGACTTCTCCACACCATCGCAAGTCATCTGGAGGCGCTACGCGCCGATATTGAGAAAGATGGGGGAAACGTTCCACGCCGGTTCGAGGCGATGCTCGTCACGATGAATGCAGACATCTCTCGTCTTGCAACCGAAAAAAACATTCTCCTCAAAAAAACAAACATCCTTGTGGGCGTCATGACGAACACGCAAGTGTTCTTCAGCGGTATTGGCACAAACCACGCGCTGTTTCTCCATCGCACCGCCGAGCGCCGATACGTGGTGTATGAACTTGATGCGCAGCTCGTCACCGACGAAAGCTCTCCAGAAAAACCGCTCGTCACCGTCCTCGACGGCGAACTGCATCCGGGCGACGTGTTTTACGCCGCACGACGCATTCCTCCACACGCGCTTTCCCTTGGCGATTTGCAAGACATTCTCGTTACCCTCCCTCCACAAGGCGCACTGGAGCGCATTCAGCAATTCGTTCCGCCAACTGCACAATTCGGAGGCATCTGTTTCCACGTGAGTGAAGAAGAGCCACTCGGGCCGCCGAAGAAGGCAAACCCGATGGCGTCCATCTCCGACCTTGAAGAAACGAAGTCACGAACCGCAGATCTTCTTGGCGAACAAACACCAGACGTTCCGCAAAAACTTGCCCTTGGCTTAGCGTCCACAAAAAAGTTCCTCGCAACGTACAGCGACAGTGCGTTGTGGCGAGGAGTGAAACGGGCCGGACGATTCATCGTCAGCAAAATTGAGCAATTCTTCAAACAAAAGTCTGAAGGTGAAATGCGCACCGGCACCCGGCTTGGGGGAAGCAACCACCGGAGCCGTTTTGGTGGTGTCGCCGGACGAATCGATTCCCTCCGTCATGCTGGCATTACTGCAGTAAACGGTGCATCGCGCACCACAAAGGTTGTTGGCGTTGGCGTCGCCATTGTGCTTGTGATTGTCATCATGAGCATCGCGAACCGCCAGGCGGGTCAAAAGAATGCGGAAGCAACGGTGGCGTACCAATCTGCACTCACAAAGATTGAAGAAAAGCGTACTGCTGCTGAGGCTGCAATTATTTACGGCAACACCCAAGAAGCACAAACACTCGTTACTGACGCAACCAATCTTCTTGCAACACTTCCAAAAGACACCACGGCGCAAAAAACAAAAGCCGACGATCTCAGTCGCGCGCTCCAAGACCTTCTTGGCCGAACCCGCGGTATGGAAACCGTTACGCCGGCAAAAGTCGCAGAGCTTCCGGCGCAGTTCGCGTTTCCGCTTGTTGGTATTACAAGTTCTGGCAGCGCACTCTACGGTATCAGCGCCGACGCTGCACCATGGCGCGTGAATGAAGTAAGCAAAGCAATGGAGCGTGTAGACGTTGGACAAAGCCCGGCACAAAACATCATTATCACCGCAGGCGAAGGCGACAATATGCTCACGGTAGACATGGACAAGCGCCTGTGGCGAACCACAGTAGCAACCCCGGCAATCACTTCACTTACGAGCGGCATTGACGGCATGGCGAGTATTGAAGACGTCTCCGCTTACAACGACAACGTGTATGCCTTGAGCGCAACAAGCGGGCAAATTGTGAAGATGCGTCCGCAAGGCCTGGGCTTCGAAGCGGGAACGCCGTGGGTTACCGCAAAGACGAGTGATCTCAGCCACGCGAAAGCACTTGCGATCGATGGAAGCCTGTGGGTGCTGACCGATACGGATGTGATCGTGTTCAAGAGCGGACGCGAAACACCATGGGATCACGCAAAGATCGATCCAGCAATCGTGAAGCCACTCGACATGTGGACGGACATCGATAGCAAGTACCTCTATATTCTCGACGGGAGCGATGGGCGTGTCGTGGTTATGGATAAAGAAAAAGGCGGCATCGTCGCACAATACGTCGCAAACCTCCCCGGCGTTGTGAGCTTCGTGGTTCGAGAAAGCGAGAATCGTATTCTTCTCACCACATCAACCGCAGTGTATTCGTACACAGCGACGCATTTGTTGAAGTAACGGCTCAATGGACATGAAAAATCTTCAAGACAGGGACGCCTCCGTCTATAATAACCCTAAGTACTACGAGATAGCTTTCGCCTTTCGAGACATTCATCAAGAAGTTAATTTTATCGAAGACGTTATAAAGCTCCATTCTCGGGTTCCCGTCAAAACATTTTTGGAATTAGCATCAGGGAATAGTCCGCACATGATTGAGCTTTGCTATCGCGGGTATCGCTATATCGGCATTGAACTCGATAAAGAAATGATTCGTTTCACTGAAGATAAGATTTCCGAGACACATATTCCTGCCAAAGTTGTGGAAGCGGACATGCGAAGCTTCTTGCTCCCTGAACATGTGGATTGCGCCGCGGTTTTTCTTGGGTCATTGTATGTACAGAATGACGAGGAATTACGTTCTCATCTTCATTCCGTCGCCTCAACGCTACGCAGTGGTGGACTGTATATTCTCGACGAGGTTGTAGAATTCTTTTCTGAGGACGTGCATCGACAAACGTGGGACATGCAGGAAGGTGATATAACAATCACCACAACGTATACTCCATTTTATGTAGACGAAAAGTCAAAAGTGATGACTGGAAAAATTACTCTCGATGTAACTGACGGACAAGAGAAGCTTCATTTAGAACATACAGAAATGAAAAAAGTATACTCGTCATCAGACCTCATACAGCAAGCTGAGCAAACGAGTGAATGGGAGTTTGTGGGATCCTATAGTGATTTCGATATACATAGCGATCCCAGGGAAAAAGCAAGAAATATTTTAGTGCTCAGAAGAAAATAGTTATTGTCCATTTATGATATTCCCACCAAAATTAAAGGCCGGAGACGAGGTGCGCGTTGTCGCGCCGGCAAAAAGCTTCCTTCCAACTTTTACAGAAGCGATGCGTTCGTCGGCAAAGAAAAATCTCGAATCACTTGGATTAGTCGTAACGTTTGGCGATTTTGTGGACGAAGCGGATGAATTGCTCTCGGCAACTGTAGAGCATCGACTCGCCGATCTGCACAATGCATTTCGTGATCCAAATGTAAAAGCCATTTTATCAGTTCAGGGCGGAAGTCAGTCGAATCAATTGTTAAAACTTTTGGATTACGATCTCATAAGAGCCAACCCAAAGATTCTTTGCGGAATGTCTGACATCACCGCACTGACAAATGCAATGCTTAAAAAGACAGGACTTGTTACATATTCTGGCCCCGGTTTCACTCTCTTCAAGGAGTCGACTACCGTGGGATATACATTGGAGTATTTTCGTAAAGCGCTGTTCTCAGAGGAACCAATCGTTGTAGAACCTTCTTTGCAGTATTCAGACAAGCGAGGCACTGACGACGTTCGAAAGAACGAAGGATTCTGGGCCATGAATCCAGGTGAAGCACAAGGAATACTCATCGGCGGGAACCTCATCACCATGAACATGCTTCAGGGAAGCGAATTCATGCCGGATCTTTCAGGATCCATTTTATGTATCGAAGATAATGACAAGGAAAGCAATCGCGCATTTGCAAATCACTTACAATCCATTATTAATCAGCCAAACTTTTCTGGAGTGCAGGGCATCATTATCGGTAGATTCCAAAATGGAACTCAAATGAGTAGAGAACTGCTGGGGAAAATTCTTGAAACTAAACCAGAGCTTCGACGTATGCCAATCATCGCGAATGTCGATTTCGGTCATACGGTTCCCACGATGACATTCCCCATTGGAGGAAAGGCCGTACTCAAAGCCTCTTCAGCTTCTTCTCTAGAAATTCTCACACACTGAACTCAGCTCATAAAACATTTGGCGCAACACAAAACGCGAGCCCATATGAACGGACTCGCGTTTTGATATATGTGAATTATCGCAATGAAATTTTGAACATCTTTTCTGGCATCTTCACCGAATATTCGCCAGGCCCCATCCATGCCATGCCGAGAGATGTGGTGAGGAGGGTGAATTCGAATTCCCAACCGCCGACGAATCCCATCTTCCACTTCATGGTAAGGATTGCGCCGATCATGATTGCGGCCAATGCGTAGCCGGCGTATCGAGTGTATGCACCAAGAAGCATCGCCGCACCACCGAGAAGCTCAATAATGCCAACTGCCACACCAAGCCATCCTGGCATGCCGAGCTTCACAAACATTGCCATCACTCCCGCTACACTCGCAAGCTTCATTGCACCGTGGGTAATAAATACCGCAGCGAGGCCAAGACGAACGCTCAGAAGTCCTGCATCTGGAGTAGCCCACTTCATTGCCGTCATAAACAATCGATTAATGAATACAAAAGCATGGTATCAAAAATCCCCCGTTGTTCGAAAGCGTCGGGGGATAATTGAATTTACTTCAAGGTTACGGTTGCGCCTGCTGCTTCGAGCTTCGCCTTCATGTCGTCGGCTTCTGCCTTTGAAGCACCTTCCTTCACTGCCTTTGGAGCTGCATCCACGATGTCCTTTGCTTCCTTGAGGCCAAGACCAGTGATTTCGCGCACTGCCTTGATGGCATTGATCTTGCTCTCACCAGCGGACGTAAGCTCAACAGTGAATGTTGACTTCTCTTCTGCTGCTGCGCCTGCTGCTGCTGGAGCTGCTGCCATCATCATTGCTGGAGCTGCTGCAGAGACACCGAAGTTCTCTTCCAACACCTTCACCAATTCTGAAAGGTCCAACACGGACATCTTCTCAATTTCGCTCACGATGGACTGGAACTTTGCTGGGATTTCCATAAAAAGATAAATGATTTTAAATTACGCTTTCTTTGCACCGACGGCACCGAGCACGGTGACGAGACCACGCAAGTTTCCTGCGAGAACGTTGACGAATCCGGTTGGCGTTGCGTTGAGTGTGCGAACGAGCATTCCAAGGAGCTGTTCCTTGCTTGGCAAGTCGGCAACACGCTTCACATCATTCGTGCTAATGAGACGGTTTTCCAAGATACCTGCAACAAGGGAACCGATTTCTTTGTCTTTCAAGAAATCCTTGAGCACCTTTGCAGCAGTCACTTCGTCACCATAGCTCATTGCGGTGAGAATGGAACCTTGTAACGCGTCGGGCACCACACCTTCCACACCCGCTTCCTTTGCCGCAAGCGTCAGCAACGTTTTCTTCGAGATGAAGATATCCACGTTCTGTTCTCGGGCCTTGGCGCGCAATGCGTCGGCATGGTTCATGGTAAATCCGGACACGGATACAAAGGCTGCGCCCTTCATCCGCTTGAACTGATCCGCGATTCCCGCCACGATGTCGCGTTTTTCTGAACGAGACTTTGGCATAAATGAACCCTTAAATAAATGAGCAGCCCTTTAGGGGCCGCAGACATGTTCTGAACCGAAGCGGCTCAGAGCGAGATTCTCGACAGGGCTTACACCGGAATATCGAACGTTTATATTTGAGACCAGTTTCGATGAAGGTCGAGGAAAGCTCGCGAGGCGTACTTCTCGGTACGTTGAGCGAGTTTCCGATGACCTGAGTCGAAAATGGGCCAAATAGGGACGTTCGATCGGCAACCTGTTGTCTGCGGATCTCGAGGACGGGAGTAGCCTACCAACTCAAGCGATTTGCGTCAAATCTTTGCGAACATTCGCCACGTTTTATTGACGAAACTTTCAACTTTTGCTATGCTTTTCTGTTCGCTTGTTCCTCACCCCTCAACCTAGGCACACCGTGAAGCACTCCACCGTTTCTGTCCTCCGCTCCATCGTCTACCAGATCTTCGCCCGCAGCCTCCTAGACGAAAACAGACGGCTCCGCGAGGAGCTCCAGCGCGTCAGCGATGTGGCGCTCACCGACGCCCTCACGGGTCTGTTCAACCGCCGCGCGCTCGACGATGCCATGACCGCTATCGACGACGGAGCAAAAGCACGCGGCGACAAAAAACGACGGCCGCGAAGGACACCGGAAACCTACGGCTTCCTGGCGGCCGACCTCTGCCGGTTCAAAGCCGTAAACGATCGGTTCGGACACGGTGGCGGCGACGAAGCGCTTCGCGCCGTCGCTAAAGCCATTCGCAGGTCGATCCGCGAAGACGACCAGAGAGTGTTCCGCCCTGGAGGCGACGAGTTCGTCGTTCTTCTGTACGACGTGGACATCGAAGAATCCCGCGTCGTCGCAGAGCGGATCATCCGCAACATCGAGGCGATCCCCGTCTGGGACCTCTCGGCCCGCATCGGCGGCGCCGTCTGGAACCTCGGGGAGCACCCGACGGCGAACCCGTACGACGTCCTGAAACTCGCAGACGACCTCGAAGTTGAGCTGCGGAACGAGGGACGCGTCGGAGAGGCAGACATTCGCAACTTCGCCTGAACACCGCGCACACCCAACGACCGGCCCTTCGCAAGAGGGTCGGTTTTCGTTCTCCCCACCGTTTATTTACAAATTCTTAAATTTCTGCTATCATTCCCAGTCAGAAATCGTCTGGAACTCTAGGAAATGCTATAAAAAGTAGCCTTTCCCAGAGCCCCAGGCTCTGGGTGTATTCCCACCTCCCCCCGCCTCCTTCCCCGGAGGCATGTTCAACACAGGTAGAAAACGCAGGAGCCATCATCATGGCTGATTCTGGATCAAGCGGCACTGAAGTCGGCGTCGTCGTTCTCGCGGACGGCATTGTGACGCTCACCCTGACCGATCTCGGCCCCGTTCCGGCGGCCAAGCCCAGGCTCACGCCCACCGGTCGCCCCCGGCGCACCCGCGCCGAGATCAGCGCCGGCGCTGCCGAGCGTCGTCAACGCAACAGCGAGCGCAAGGCTCGCCGCGCCGCCGCACTCCTCGAAGCGCGTCTGAAGCGCACAGAGGAGAAAAAGGCTCGCGTCGAGCGCGCCGAAGTCCGCCGCAAGGCGGCCATGGCGAAGCACATCGAATATTGGCGCAAGCAGCAGGTGCGCGCCGACAAGCGTCGTGGCTGCAACCAGATCATCGTCCCCAAGCCCGAGACGCCACACCACCTGTTCCGCGAACGTCTGCAGGACGATCCCGACAAGATCTTCTGCAACCACGTCGTGGATACCGGCACGCTCGACGGAGAAGACACACTCATCGCATGGCTCGATGGAGACGGAACGGAGTTGGAAGAAACGGTCGAGGCGTTGCTCTCCGACCTCCGGGTCGAGGAGAGCTGGGCGAATCTCGCTCGTCAGACTGAACGTCTCAAGACCGTCTCGGACAGCTTCCGTGATGATCCGAAGGAAGTTCATGCCTGGAATCGCGAAGAACAGAAGCGGAGGAACCTGACCGTCTTCCACAACCCCGATGGTCGCCGCCGCTTCGCAGTCTAGTCCGTTCACTCGAGACACGGGGCGGGGAGTACGACAACTCTCCGCCCGTCCCGCAGAGTTCATGATCAACTGATCGTGGCCTGTGCGGGCAACCAATTAGGAGGTACCCATGACAGATTTTATTCGCGCCGTCGAACATACCCTGCACGCCATCGAAGGGATGGCGGATGAGAATCAGGTGGCCCGGCGCGTCGGGCTTCTGGAGGTCATCATCTTGGCGGAACGCCAGAAGGCGACCTCGCTCAAAATCCCCAAGGGAGAGCCCAATGAGGGCGAACTGATGGACATCGTCGTTCTCAACGACGAAGGCACCATCCGCGACTACGCCGCAGATATGCGACTCGTGATCCTCGTCGCCGCGCTCGCGCATCCCGATGTACTCCTCTACATCAACAATGAGTTCCTGCCGTCCATCAACCCCGCGAACAACAGCGAGGCTGAGGCCACTGCTGCCAAGATCCGTGAGACCTCCAATCTCGCCGGTCTCTGGGAGCTAGTGCGACAGGAATCTGGCTCGTGGCTTCTGCAGCTCGTCTGCCCAGACGGATACACGAAGCCGATCCACGGGACACTGCTCATTTGTTGACCCCCACGTACCGCAGGAGAGAGACGCATCTCGCTCCGTTCGCAGAGTTCATGATCAACCGATCGTGGCCTATGCGGGCAAGTCCCAACACAAACCTCGTTCCGAGCGATCGGAGGTCCCATGCTGAACTCACGCATCATCTACAATCTCAAGTTCGTTCGACGCCCAAAACACACTGCTCCCGCGATGGAGACCGTCCGCGAAGTGATCGCGCTCTTCACGGGCCGCATCACCGTCGACGATGCCGACAATCTCAACTTCACGAACATTGTGGAGTTCGATCCGGTGGACGAAGCCGCTCGCACGGACTTCATCAACGAAGTGAACCGCCGAGCGAACGGCGTGTTCACCGTGGGATCGTGGAAGCAGAAGATCGAGGACCTCGAAGAAGAACCCGAGGAAGAGTGAAGGACCCCACGCACGAGGAGCAAGAGACGCATCTCGCTCCGCCCGCAGAGTTCATGATCAACCGATCGTGGGTTGTGCGAGTAAAATACAAAACCGCCACCGAGATTCTCGGTGGCGGTTTTGATTTTCTACTGCAGAATGTCTGCAATGTCTGTTACCGATGCCTCAACGGCATCTGGATCAAAGTCGCTCGTACTGTTGATGTCGTCGCCAAAGGTGTAGTTGCCGTGGAAGGCATCGCTAATGTCGTCAATCTGCGTGTTCCAATCGCTCCCCCAGATGCTCTTTGCTACTTCTTCACTTGCAATACCACGAAGCTCTCCCGCTTCTCCAACCGCATACACGGTGTTCACCGTAATGAACTTCACCATAGTTGTGCCCGGGTGATACGTCACATTCAATCCAAGCACGGTTGATGACAAGAAGTCTTCTGTAACCACAATGACGTCGTCAAAATTGCTGTACCAGGTAAGGTACACTTTCTCATTCGGGAATGCATGGCGCTTACCGTCGTAGTAATACACGGCGTGGCACGGATCCTCTGCATCCGGGCTCGTTCCACACGCAAGCTTAATCAATGTTCCAATATCCGCCTCATTCACCGCAGTTCCCTCTTCCTCAGAAACCGCTGCACTTACCGTAATGGTCGACGACGCACCACGAGTAGCATTCCCTGCAGCATCAACGCAATACGCATTTGCTACAGCGTCTCCAGCCGCAGTAAATGTGTACGAACGGGATGCGTAGCCTCCAGAAATCGTCATCGAACCAATATTCGTACTATTCACGTACAACGTGCACGTACCCATACCACCAGAATCCGCAACCGACGCATACAGCCGAACCGCAGTGTCTTCCGTTGCGGTTAACGGCGTAATTGCACCCACGGTTGGCGCAACCCTGTCCGTTGTCGTTGCCGCAGCAGCAGCAACCGTTACTGTCGTCGTAGACCCTGTTCCAACATTTCCAATCACGTCGCCACACCACGCATACACCGACAGTGTTCCACTGGATGCCGAGGTGTAGCTCCGTGTGTACGTGGATGACGTGGACGACAATGCCGTCATCGCTCCCTGCGCATTTCCATCCACCATCAAATAACACCCATAAATTCCAGAAGCATCCGTTGCCGTTACCGAGAATGTTGTTGCAGTATTCTGCGTTGCCGTTGTTGGTGTAACCGATCCCACCGTTGGACCCGTTGCATCGGTCGAGGCTACAGAAACAACGACGGTTGCCGTCGCGCCTGTGCCAGTATTCCCCGCCGCATCAAGGCATGTCGCATAGCCCGTATACGATCCTGCGGTATCGAACATCGCAGAAACCGATGCTGTTCCAGAACTCAACGCCATTGCTACCGTTCCGTCGTCGGTATGCATTGTACAGCTCACGACCCCAACGTCGTCGCTATAACTCACGCTGAATGTCTTTGCCGAGCCTGCAACCGCAGTTAACGGAGAAGGCGTTCCAACGGTTGGCGCCGTCGTATCGGTGGATGCCGCAGAAACAGTAATTGATGTTGTTGAGCCTGTGCCAATATTCCCCGACGTGTCTGTACACACAGCATAGGCCGACAACGTTCCAGCTGCAGAAGGCGTGTACGAACGCGTTGCCATTCCCGTGGTCATCGTCATCGCCCCCTGGCTCACGCCACCAACGTACAGATAGCATGATGAAACACCAACCGACTCGGTAACAGACGCGCTCAATGATGCAACAACTCCCACAGTTGCAGTGACTGGAGTAATCGAGCTCACTACTGGCGCTGTGGTATCCGCACCAGACGACACCACTGTTACCGTCGCCGTTGCTCCCGTACCAGTATTTCCGGCAGCGTCGCCACAGAGTACATACATCGAATGTGAACCTGTGCTACCGAATGTCGTTGAATATGTCGCCCTTCCAGAATTCAATGTCATCGCATACGGGCTTCCCCCATCGAAAAGCGTACAGCTCGTTACCGCAATGTCGTCGCTATATGTCGCAACCAATTCTATCGTTTCATCTACAACAACCGATGTTGGCGTCACCGACCCCACCGTTGGCGCAGTGGTGTCTGAACTTGTCGTCGAAACCGTAAACGTGAGGCTCGATGTTGTTCCGTTATTTCCCGCCGCATCAACAGCGATCACGGTGACCGTATGACTTCCAGCAGAAAGCGCAGCTGTTAAAGCGTAAGTATTCACGTCGCCCATGTTCGTGTACGTCCCAGAACTATCCACATCAATCGCGTACGACGCAATAGACGATTCGTTGTCTGTAGAATCTGTCCAGGTAAATTCTGGAGTAGTGTCTGTTGTTGACGTGCCGCCGGTTGAGAGCGCAAGGCTTCCAACGGCCGCTGGCCCGTATGCGTCGAGCGCAAAGATGACTCCGTTTGCACCCACCACAAATCGCCTACCAACCGCGAAGTTTGCCGCGCCACCAAGTTGTGCTGCGCTTGGCATAGTTTCTTCCGTCCATGTTGATCCGCCGTTTCCAGTGATGTTCACCGTCCCCTGACCTCCGGACACTAAACACAAAGACGACGTTGTACATGAGAGATCAACAACCGCTTCACCACTTCCAAAGCCCGAAAGTGTTTGCGCGATAAACGTTGCGCCATCAGTTGTTTTCTTCACCAACCCGCTTGTTCCGCCAATAAATGCAATTGTCGTCGACATTGCGTCTACAGCATAAATCGATTCCGTTGTGCCCGTCGTGAGCGCCGTCCACGCCGCTCCACTATTGGTGGTCTTGTATGCAACGCCGTTTGCTCCAGCGACGTACACCGTACTGGATGAATACGCATCGATCGAGTACATGCTTGTTCCACCAAGTCCTGAACTGATGTCCGACCACGTTGCGCCACCATCGGTGGTTTTAAATGCTACACCATTTGTTCCGGTAATGTATGCAATAGACGACGTCGCCATCGAGACGCTATACAGCGTTTCTGTTGTTATTCCCGTAACACTCGACCACGTTGCGCCACCATCGATAGTTTTTAAAATGAGCCCGCTTGCGCCAACAGCGATACCAACCGTAGCTGAATACATATCAACACCAACAATAGCCGCTGTTGTGCCTGATGTTCCCGTCGTCCACGTCTTATGATCTGTTGTTCTGATAACGGCTCCGTTCATTCCTACTGCAACGCAAACGCTGGACGTTCCACAATCCATCCCAAACAACGTCTGTGTTGTTGGCGATGGAATCGCTACCCAGCTCTGAGCATATGCGATACTCGCCGAACTAAAGACCGCAATTCCGCACAAAAGGCCCGTGACACTTTTCCGAAACCCAAAGAGAGTATTAGCATTCATATATCGCAAGTATATCGCGATAATGAATGCTGGACGAAAGTTATCCCGACACTGTTATTCGTCAATTTCCTTCAAAAACCAGCTCGTCAAGGTGCTCACGGCCCACGTTAAAATTCCTACCATCAACGCCGGCATAAACCCCGCCACCGTTACACCCTTCACAAACGTCGCCATAAACCACACCAGCGCGCCGTTAATCACAAAGGTAAACAAGCCGAGCGTTACAATATTGACTGGCAGCGTAAGAATAACGAGGATTGGGCGAATCACCGCATTGAGCAATCCCAGAACAAGGGCTGCTACAAGCGCCGAGTAAAAGCTCGACACGTGAAAACCGGTGATGATCTGTGTTGCGGCAAGCAATGTAAGCGCATTGATGAACCAGCGAAGAATGAGTTTCATAAGGGAAGGTTAAAGCGGTTAAGATGGTTAATCGGCTTCGCCTTGGTTAAGGCTGCCGTCAAGATCGGCGAATTTCTTTTTGAGCGTCACGACCGTGTTTTCCACGTCGGCAAGCTTCTCCTTGAGCATCTTTGCCAGCTCAAGCCCACGCTCAAACTTCTTCACGCCCTCATCAAGATCCACGTTCTGCGTCTCGAACCACTCGGTAATGGATTCGAGCTCCTGAAACGCATCGGCGAACGATATTTTTTTCGACATAGGCTACAATAGTGATTCTTGAACGGCACTCATCTCTACTTGCGCACGGATCTCTCCCTCCCCTAATTGTATGGTGAGACGGTCTCCGGGAGCAACATCGCGTGACGATTTGAGAATTTTCCCCGCAGATCGTACCAATGCGTAGCCACGTTTTAATACTTCGCGCGGATCAATACTCTTCAACACACGCTCAAGCTCCGTAATCGATCGTGAACGCTCGCCGATAACCACCTTCATTCGACTGTCGATCGTCTGAACGCGGCGATCGATGTGTTCCACGGTAGCAATAAGGCTTAATCGGAATCGCTCAAATGCGTAGCCGAATCGGCGCGTCACGTCGTTCATGGATTGGAGTAATCGCGCAAGCGAGCGGTCGAAGATACTCAATGCGCGGTCGATGGCGTGTGATCGATCATCGATTTCGTACTGCAATCGGTCACCAATACGATCAGCGCTCATCGCGACACTCACCGCAATCTCTCGCCGGTCTGGAACCACACGCTCTGCAGCATTGCTCGGCGTTGAGGCGCGAACATCGGCAACAAAGTCGCACAATGATTCATCGCGTTCGTGGCCAACGCCCACCACCACCGGAACCGCACTCTGAAACACTGCACGAACAACAGCTTCGCTATTAAATGCGTGTAAATCCTCAAGACTCCCTCCCCCGCGAGTCAGAACGATCACTTCAGGTCGGTTCTCGATCGGAAGTGCATTGAGTTGTGCGAACGCGCCAAGAATTTCTTGCACCGCGTCTTTGCCCTGCACGGTCACGGGAACGTGCATTACCGTTACGCCGCTCCAACGGTTCCGAAGGATTCGAAGAAAATCACCGTATGCTGCGGCTTCGCCAGACGTGATGAGTCCGATGCGCTCAGGGAACCGGGGAATTGATCGCTTACGTGCCACTTCGAACATCCCCTCCAGTCGAAGCTTCTCTTTCAGCGCGAGGTACGCCTTTTGCAGTGCGCCCTCACCGACCAGTTCAATGGCCGTCACGTTCAGCGTAAACTTTCCAAATCGTTCAAACACTTTCGATGTTCCCGTTACGTGTACGCGCATACCGCTTTGCAGCGGGACATTCAACGCGAATACCGTCATGAAACACGAAATCTTTGCTTCCGCTTTTTCGTCCTTTAAATCAAAATTCACCCACTTCCCCTGGCTTACCTTAAACTCGACAACTTCACCTTCAATCACCATGCCCTCATGAGGGATGGTGCGAAGGGCGTGATTCACGAGCCCAAGATAATCAGAAACTGAAATGACAGCGGGAGCCATAGGTTATGGCGTTGGTTCAGTATTCAAAATTTCTAACGCTTTCTTCGCAACCTCACCGATATCCTCTCCCCCATTTATGGGGGAGTTGGAGGGGGCTTCGGCGGGAGCCTGAACCGGCTCCGGCTCGGTTACTTTTCTCGCCTCTGCCTGCATCACTACAGGATTCTGTCTCAGAAGGGCATTAAAGCGCTGTGCGGGAGTCATCTCTGTTGAAAACATGGAGCCGCCGGTTGCACGCTCAAAGATGTACAGTCCAACGCAAACCAACATTACAAGACCAAACAAATATCCGTACCATGGCTTCCATGGCTTCGGCGCTCCTTCCAACGGATTCTTGAGCAATCGATTCATGATCATAGGACTTTGAGAACTTTCTAATTTTAGGCTAGTTTCGATGAACGACGAGCAAAGTTTTCGAGATGTACTTCTCGGTACATCGAGAAAATTTGCGATGGCGTGAGTCGAAAATAGACAAAATTAGGAAGTTCTCTGCTTTGCCCACTGACGAACCACCCATGTCGCGCGTACGTCGTCTTCATTGTAGCGCAACACGTCGTTGAGCATCTCGCGATTTCCGGTACGCAACCAGTCCTCGTACCACAATACCGAGTTCAATCCAGACGCGTCGTCGTGCCGCCAACGAAAGCCGAGGAACTGCGCGATGTCTTTCAATGAATAAAACGACAACGGGAAAATCACCGCCTCGCGCAAACGCTCGAGAACATCCACCGATCGCTCTGCAAGGTCGTCAACAAATCCTTCTGGCGCGCCGTGACGCTCCGCCATCAGCCGAAATACGTCTTGTTCGTACCATCCATAGTGATACACCGGAATACCCGGGCGCGACTCCATGAATGCCACGAATGCATCCCACGCCGCCTTTTCCTCGTCCTGCTTTTCTGCAAGGAACGTGTGGAATTCATCGCCTTGGCCGTGCACATCGAGCACACCAAAAAGGTAGTGCAAATCACGAAGCGGATCAGCCTCGATATCAACGACGAGTGCGTCGTCAGTTTTTGGGAAGTCGACTTTTCCGAGGACGACCGGTTTGCCGTCGAGCAGTGCCTTCGCGCCGAGAATGAGGAATTGCAGACGTTCTTGTGTAACACCAGGAACACTGCGAGCAAGGAGATCCGCGTTCCGCGTTGAGAGCTGTGTAACCGTGGTGATTCCTGCATCGTTCAACGCCGTCACCTCGCTGCGCCAAATGCGGTTCATGCGCGACAAATGATCATTCGCAATTGTTTCCTTTTTGCATTCATCGAACCACGGGGATTGTTTGCAATCTGATGTGAGGAAATGTGGTTCGCGAATACCTTCGAGAATGCGTTCAATGCCATCGAGGGTGAGGCGGAATTTCGTTTGATACTCCTCGAGGACGTAGGCCTCGACGGTTCCATCGGGCCGCATGATGTATCCCTGTTTTGGCTTCATGCCCTGAATGCCGCGAAGCACCTCGGCGTAAAACGCGCCCTGCACACAGTATTCATCTTTCAAATGACGAGAACGCTTAATGTCGCAGGCAACGTAGTAGTACTCTCCAAAAGTCGATTTCCCAGAAACGCGTTCGAAAAGATCGGGTTTTGCAACCCAGTGTCCGTGAATAAGCACGCCACCATAAATCGACTGCGCACCCTGCTTCATGAGCTCAAGCGTTTTCGCGCACGCCTCCTCTTCCGATTCCGCTGAAACTTCAATGGATTTTCGGGTCACCAAAATTGCGCGCTCTTGCTCCTGGATCAAGGCGTCGTCTTGCACTCGCGCTCGCATTGCGTCTTCTCGGTGCGGCAATGTTGCGTCGTACCAAATCCACGACGGACACTTGAGATAACGATAAAAGCTTTGCTTGGTGATGCGTTTGGACATGAGGGCAGTGTACAGGACTACGCCTTGAAGGTGAATAAATCTTCGATTTTCACCCGCAAATACGCCGCGAGCCGAAATGCGGTGAACAATGAGGGTTGCGCAGTGCCCTTTTCAATAGCGGCAAGCGCCTGACGACCAATGCCGATTTCTTTTGCAAGATCGGTCTGCGAGATCGGAATGAGAATACGATACGAATACACGCGGGAAATGAATTTGATTTTCTTTTGAGAAGATGGGGCGTGCATAGAAGCGATCTGAACCTGATCCTTTAAAGGGTTGTGAGGGGCTTATGCTGACATGTGCATCATCGGCGATCCCCATATTCCGACCTGAGGTGCCTCGATTTTCGATTTCGCCGATGTCGTGTTGACACAACATTTCATTCGCGAAAACGCCAATGATTTTCACAATCAGATGTCGTGTCGACACGACATCTACAATATCACAAAACACACACGCCAAGATCGCCGATCGTGTCGTGTCACACCCATCCTGCTCACACCCCATCCCTCCCAACCTATTCCAAGGTCAGTTCGAACGCGCCTTATCTCTCTCTTCCGCCCCCAGCGTCATTGCACTATTCAATATCATCGCCACAGAGACCGATGATCCCGGTTTCCGTACAATCGTAGACCAGGATGGCTGTCCACCGTCAGCGCCGTTCACCATAAGCGATTCATTCCAGTCAAGAACATGTTCAACGCCCTTCGGAAAAAGCGCCTCCAAAAATTCTCGTGATCTTCCAATGCCGCGAATATCATGTTTATCCTCAGAGCGATGAAAGAGAGAGTACATTCCACCGGGTTTCAATTTGGTAAATGCAGCCGCAATAAATGCTCGTTTCGCGTCGTCGTCCAAGGATTCCAACGACCCGTGGTCTGCAATCGCCGCAAGCGATTCATTCGCAATGAGCTCAAAGTCCGTCGCGGAATATGCATCTAATATCTTTCCTTCTTCTTTTGCTGCCTGAAGAAGTGTCTCGAGCGTCGAATGCTGCTGCGGAGCTCGCTCCTTACTTGAGGTGTTCTCAAAACTCTCCGTTCCAAATACTGGATCATTCATATGTCGCTACTGTATCACAACAAAACACGAGGCGAACCTCGTGTTTTGGATATCTTTTATTGCGCGTCTTCAACCATCACTTTTGTTACGATTTGATTTTCCACTGGCCAATCGTGCGATTACAAAATTCCCGCAGCACGAACACAGTCAAAATCTTTTTGTACAACCGAGTGCAATGGCGATGGCAATGTATCAAGGGTAAACCAGCCAATCTCATCAATCTTGTGCGGTTCACCATTTTTTACCTCGGAAGGATCGACGCGAACGGCGAATGTGAGTGCAACCCAGTGCGTTGGAGTTCCATCGTTGTCTCTCAAAACATTATGCGTCCCGCACAACGTCACGTCTTTCGCTATTGCGCAGTACTCTTCGAAGACTTCCCGACGAACAGTCTCCTCAAAATTCTCGCCAAATTCGAGCGCGCCTCCCCCGCAATCCCACCGTCCGTGTTCATCTCGCGCGTTCGTGCTTCGCTTTTGCAGAACAAACTTTCCATCACCATCATGACATACAAAACTACACGCAACGCCAATGCAATCCACGCCACGCTTTAGCCCTATTTTTGTTGCGTCGTCGGTCATATGCGACGATACTATCACAAAGGCGAGGCACAGTGGCCTCGCCTTTGCTGTTTATTGAATGTCCTCAACCGTCACCTTCGTCATCACTTGGTTCTCTACTGGCCGATCGTGCGCACCGGTTTTGGTTGCAGCGATTGCGTCTACCACATCCATGCCCGATGTCACTTCCCCAAAAATGCTGTACGCATGTGGCAGCGGAACGTCTTTGTGCATAATAAAGAACTGGCTGCCATTCGTATTTGGCCCGGCATTTGCCATTGCCACTGTTCCGCGAGTGTAGGTATGGGTATCAGCGAGTTCGTCCGAGAATTTGTATCCCGGGCCACCAGAACCTGTTCCCGTTGGATCACCGCCTTGAATCATGAAATCGCTAATCACGCGATGAAAAATCAATCCGTCGTAATAACCGTTGCTCGCCAAATACACAAAGTTCGAAACGGTCTTTGGCGCAGTATCGTCGTACAATTTGAACACGATATCGCCCTGTGCTGTCGTGAGGCGAATCTGCTTATTGTGAATCTGCTCTGCAGGAAGCACGCCTGGGAATGACCATGTTTTCGTTTCCACAACGGGGGTAGGTGATGAAGAGTCTTGTACCACAGGAGTTGTACCCGATGGAGCCGACGTTGTGCAACCCGCGCCTAAGAGCCACAAAAACCCAGCGGTGATGATCAAAGAATGTTTCACAGAATTACTTTAATTGCGACGTGAGTGTTTGCACCTTCGCTTGCTGAATGCGAAGCGCGTACACCGACGTGAAGAGTACTGCAGAAAGCGAAAAGACCAAAACAAGCAAAAGCGCCATCAGTTCCATGCTTCCTGCTGGAAGTGCGTGGCAGCTTTGGCACAAATTATGATGACGAGCTGGCGCAACCACCGGAACAACGTGCGATGCCGACGAGAACGATCGCGCACGACGAGGTGCTGCAGCTGGTTTTTTTGATGAGGCGCGTGTTGCCATAAGAAAAAGTTGATGATGGATGCCAAAAGTATATCACTCCCTCGCGCGAAGTTCTTCCCCAGTCGCGCATCCCGTTCCGTCTGCCGACACCACCCATTCACCAACCAACGTAAACTCTACGAGAGTATCCACATCATCAACAGGGACAAATAGCGTTCTTACCGAGGATGAAAATTCACTGTGATCCCCGGCACCAATGTTCCCACCGCATCCACCATACTCTCCAAAACCTTCCAATCGGACCGGAACACCATCAGGCAATGTATATGCAAGCGAAATACCATATCCCCGCGTACTGTTCGGTGCCCTCACCCGAAGAAGAGTGCCAAACGTCGAGAGCATGATCGGTGCAGAAATCTTTGGCGTAATACCTAAAGCAAAGTCACCAAGCGTCGACACACGCACAGCTAAAACATCGTCAGTATCCGCGACCACGTCGTACAATCGTTCCCACATGCCAAGCGACACATCAAACCAATACACCGCCGTTGCGTCCAGAGTTCCTGCAGTTGCCGAGCGCTCAAAGGAAAGAATAATCGGCGCATCATGCTGCACGTTGGTTGGCGCAACGTGATACACATGGCTCACGAGCGGTATTGCAACCGTCGCCGTATTGTCGACCACCACCGAAAAATCATTCGCGGTTCGCGAAAGCCCAGTAATCGTTACCACGCCGTCATCGCTCTTCACCTCTCGTGCTTCCGGCTCCTTTGCCACAATAAACCACACCGTCATTCCCAAAACGATCACTGCAAAAATTCCAAAAATTCCTCGAATCGATTTCATGACGTCATTATACAACGTCTTCCCACGGCAAACCGGTTCTGCCGAACATGCCATACGTGGAACACGATGCGTAGATTGGTTTTCGAAGCTGCAGGCGCTCGACGATGGCTTCTGGACGGAAATCAAAACGCTTCTTTACTTCATCGGTAAGATCGTCGCCGCTGCCCGATCGCGCCGAGAGTACCAATGGCTCCGCGATGCCGAGCGCGTACATCGCCGTAATCAACACATTCGATGCGATACCCTCTGTCACCAACGTCTTTGCCGCAAAGCGCGCCATGTAGGTTCCGGAACGTCCTGGTTTCAACGGATCTTTTCCCGCAAGTCCCATGCCGCCATGTGGCAACAATCCGCCATAAGAATCGGCGAGAACCTTTCGCCCAGACACGCCAGCGTTCGCACCGAACCCACCTTTGGTAAACGATCCACCAGAGTTCACCAAAATCTTCACGTCATCCATCGACGGCAACGATGGCACGATAGCTTCTTCGACGATCTGCGACTGCACAATCGACAATTCCATCGTTGGGTCGTGCTCAACAATCACGGTGACGGCGCGAACGCGATCACCGTCGGTAGCGAGTTGTACTTTTCCGTCTGGTCGCAACCACGAAAACCGCGGATCGCTTTGGCGCAGCATATCAATGCGACGGGCAATCACATTGGCATACACCACACTTCGCGGCAACATCTCTCGCGTTTCTTTCGTTGCGTATCCATGAACAATCGCCGTGCCCTGCGCGCCACCACGCACCATCGTTCGCGCAGAATCTTCTGTTGGCTTATCGAGGTTCACGAAAAGCTCAATTGCATCGGTGTATCCCGCGGCCGCGTACACTGCTTTCCCAACCGCAGCAGCATCAAAATCTGCGCGCGAATCCACCACACCGCCAAGCATCACCATGCCGTTGCTTCCCAACGCCTGTACATCCATCCGCGTTAACGGATCACGACGCAAATACTCATCGAGGACGGACTCGACGATCTGATCGCACACTTTATCTGGATGTCCGGCAAGAGGTGCTTCGACGACTTTGAGCATAAAAAGAGATACCAAGAGACTACCACAAAACGTTATCCACACCGAGAGCCTTGTGTTCGTCTTCTGTTCGGCTATGATACGAACATAACACGAATGCCTATGTCCATTCTTCCACCACTCACCAAGAAACAACGCGAAGTCCTCGACTGTATTGAAGGCTTTGTGAAGGACAACGGCTATACGCCATCCTATCGCGAAATCGCTGAACAGCTCGGCCTTTCGTCCCCAGCCACCATTCACCAGCACATCAAAACGCTCTGCGAAAAAGGCATCATCAATACCGGCGACAGAGGAGAAGCGCGAAGTATCGAGCTCGTGGAGCCAGAACGCATGTCCCCTCTCGCCATTATGCTCCCATTGGCCGGGCTTATCACCGCCGGCGAACCCATCGAAGCTGTGGAGCAGAACGAGGCTATGGCCATTCCCGCAGACTTCGTGATGGACCCAATGAACTCATACATTCTCAAAGTGAAAGGACGATCAATGATTGAAGATGGCATCTTCGACGGCGACTATGTGGTGGTTGAGCGAAATCCCTCACCAAAGAATGGAGACATCGTGGTCGCGCTCCTTGATAACGCCTACGCTACACTCAAGCGCTTCTATCGCGAACGTGATCACATCCGTCTCCAACCCGCCAACAGCACCATGCAACCAATCATCGTCAAAGGAGATTTAAACATTCAAGGAATTGTCCGAGCCGTGATGCGACGTTTTTCTACAATCTAAACCTTCATCGAGCAATCTATGAACTCTATCGCGATTCGTCACTACAATGTGACGGCTGCTTATTGCACCTCGCCTTTCAACACCAAGCGCCACGAAGTTGCAAAACAGATTCGTCAGTTCCTCAATCTTCGCCGATTCCGGAAGCATATTCGCTCATTCGCGCCATTACGTCTTGCGTAACACCTATGCCTGTTCACGAACTCCTCAACGAACCCGTCGATGTCCGTGTCGAGTTTGCGGGAAAGCGCGTTCGTCCAACGCACGTGCATTGGGGAAAGAAAACGTATGTCATGAAAAAGGTGAACCTCGTGCACGGCACAAACGAAGGCGAAAAACGCATCTATTACTTCTCTGTTTCCGACGACACATCGTTTATGAAACTTCGTTTAGACACTGGGGCTTTAGCGTGGAGCATTGTTGAATTTTATAGCGAATAAATATGAACACCCGTCGGAGGACCGGAAATCGTTTTACCTTTTCGCTCAGCGAAATTCTCTCGTCACACATCCAAAAAGCCCGCAAACACCGCGCCATCCTCAAACCGCGCACCCAAGCACGACGGTTTGAGAATAATCTTCGTCTACCGTTAGCGCTACTGAATCGGGAGTGACGCGAAGCGAACGATTCAACGGGTGGCGCCGAGGGAGGCCCCCGTACGGAGCGCAACGAGCGCCGCACAAACTCGATGCTTACGCAAAGGGTTCACGTGCGAGCTGAGCACCGTAACGGGGTCCGAGGCGACAGGACCCGTTGATGAGTGAGAGAAGCCTATGTCTCGATTGATTCTGCACATTGATTTCAATTCATTCTTTGCGTCCGTTGAGGCGCAGGCAAATCCTTTTCTTCGTGGAAAGGCGTTTGCGGTTGCCGGCAAAGGCAAAGGGAGAATCGATCGCGAGGCAGGGGCGATCCAAGGAAAACGAACGTCCATCAGCGAGCTCTCCCATTCACGGTCGGTCGTCACCACCGCGTCGCGCGAAGCCAAAAAACTTGGTGTCAAAACCGCGATGACAACGCACGAGGCGCAGCGCATCATCCCAAATCTCCCCATCATTCCCGGCGATCCTCGAAAGTACGCTGAGGTTACACATCGATTCCTCAAAATTCTTCGAACACACTGCGACGCCGTTGAGCAGTTTAGTGTTGACGAAGCGTTTGCAGATATTACCACCGTTGCCGCAGACAAATTTGGCGCGATTCTTCTTGCGCAAATTCTTCGGTCGAAGATCGTCGAAACCATTGGCGAAGCGTGCACAGCGTCCATTGGTATTGGCCCGAATAAAGTTATCGCAAAACTTGCGAGCGAGCTTGTAAAACCAAATGGATTTACTTACGTCGATCCTTCCGAGGTGGAGTCCTTTGTTGCCGCGCGCGATCTTCGCGACATCTGCGGTATCGGCCCCCGGCTTGGCAAACGCCTCACCAACCTTGGCATCACCACCATTCTGCATCTTCGTGCAGCGCCGATGGATCGCCTCATCGCCGAATTCGGTCCGCACACCGCGGAGTTTCTCTGGAACGTTTCGCGCGGGATTGGCGATGATGTGGTTGTCGATTCCGAAGACGATCCAAAGTCCGTCGGTCATTCCTACACATTCCCCCACGGACTTGAAACCGATCAGGAAGTTCACGACAACCTTCTTGCACTCGCCGACATGGTTGCGCAACGTTTACGAAATCAGAATCTCTTCGCAACCCACGTGAGTCTCTTTGCGCGATACGAAGACGGCGGCGGATCCGGAACAAGCGCCCAGCTTCCAGAAGCAACCAACGACGGCCTCACACTCTTCGAGCACGGATTCCGATCGCTTCTTCCTATCATCGATCTCGATCGCGGCATCCGCCTGCTCGGAATCAGCGCAACGCACTTCGCGGAAAAGATTCCCTCCCTCATTCCCGAACACAACGAACGCTACGATCGCTGTATTTCCGCCCTCGACCTCATCGCTAAAAAGTTTGGCACCGGCGCCTGGCACAGAGCAAGCACCCTGAATACGGTTTTCCTAGAACGAGTTAGTGGGTGGCATTATGATCATGAGTAATCTAATTTAGTCATCCCCGCGTAGGCGGAGATCCATCTTTCAACAACGAACACTCTGGATCCCCGCCTACGCGGGGATGACGGCTTCATAAAACGAGTTACAGAGAAACGGTCGGCGCGAATCTCCCCATCAGCTCCGCTTTCTCAAGAACATGGTCCGCCATTGCATCGATGCACTCGACTTTCGTTGCGCCCTCAGAAAGATCGAGAAGTATATCGATCGCATACACCGTAAAGAAATAGCGATGCTCCTTGTCCGGCGGTCGAGGTCCACCGTATCCAAGCTCACCCCGAGTTCCTTTGCCCCTGATTCCCTCTACGCTCCAATGTTCTGGAATATCGCAAACGTTCGGCGAAAGATTAAACACCACCCAATGGTCCCACACCGGAATCCCCACAGCTTCTGGAATATCCGGATCATCCATCGTGAGCACAAGCGACACAGCCTCCTCGGGAACATCCTCAATACGCAACGGCGGATTCACATTCTCGAAATCCCTGCCATACTTTTTAGGGATCATTTCCCCATTTTCGAAGGCTAAGCTCGTAATCTTCATATGTACACGCCTTATTTTTTCTCTTTCGAAATGTACTGACCAAGCAATGCATCGGAAATACCCTTCATTCCCGAAACAGAACGTTTCGCGAACGGCGTATTACCAAAGACTTTTTCAAGATCTTCTGGAGTTCGTGACCTTGCCGCCAGAAGAAACGCTTCGGCTGGATACATTGGAAAATGAACGCCGTAGGCAAACGAGAACAATAATGCCCTTGGAATGTGATAATTATTCGTAACAATAGCCGCACTCAATTTCGAATACTTCGAATGCTCGGCTATCGCACTCATATTCCCCTCTGTGCTCGGCGCGGACACAAGATATTCAACCGCGTCGCTGGAGACTCCGTAGTCGCAAATAAGCATTTGCACAATAGCAAATGCCCTGTTCACGACATCATTTTCACCAATCGTTTCATCTCCACCAGCTATATACAATTTCTTTGTAAATCCGAGCTCAAGGAGGCACACAAATCCCGCAAGCCTCAATTCGAAGTAATAATTATCTTCGGGACTTCCTGAATATTTCGGTTTAAAACCGCTTTTCGTCTCTGCGCGTTCAACATTAAAAGCAAGACCGTAGGCAATATCAAACGTATGTTTCGCGTCCATATATATTCACACTACCACCCAAGCCGCTCATCTCCAATCCCTGTATAAAACCAAATCGTTGATTGAATTCATGATCGCCGGGCCAACCTATTGCGACTCTCTAACATCATTTATTTGATTTGCGCTCGAAAGTCCGCATCATTTTGATGAATAAAACTCCCAATGTCAGCGTTTTCAAGAATGTGATATCCACGCTGAATATACTGATCTTTTACTTTCACCTGACCTCCCGGCGATGCGGCGTTCAGTTCTTGAACGTGCAGAAGACTGTCAGTAGCAAAGGTATACATATACCAATCAGTCAAACCACCGTCTCTTTCATTTCCACAATATAGCCACAGTTCGGCATCGCTTAAATAGCGCTCAGCGCTCATATGATCAATTGCGCAATACACTCCGGTGTCAGTAGTTGACGACGCGAATAAACCAAACTGATGTACGGAGAGTCTATTGAAGCTTCTGATGATCTTTTGATCTTCGTATCTCGCCATACCAAAAATGAGCTCGTCACAATCTCCATCACATCCAAGATATTCCGATGAAATTTGTTCGAGCTTCGGTCTGGCCATGATATAAGCGATAGTGCCGTCCTCAATATCGCGGCAAAGATATCGAAGTTCAAAGCCAACGTTTATAAAATCCGTATTTCCGAAAAGCGCATCGTAAATAGACTGCATTTCTTCACCACTAGCCTCAACAGATGAGGCGCATGGCCCGATCGCGCTCAAAGCGTCTTGAAAGTTCAGAGTGCTTTCACTCGATTCTCGGTAGCGCATCGCTGAGTAGACGCAAACGCCAACGAGAGCAGTTCCAACAATAATATTCGACTTCCACCGAGCAAAACGAGGCGACGATTTCTTCATAAAATACCACCTCAAATCTCTTCTTCAATCTCCAACAACCGATTGTACTTACACAATCGCTCGGATCGTGATGGGGCGCCGGATTTGATGAATTCGGCGTTGACGGCGACAGCGATGTCGGCAATGGAAGTGTCCGTGGTTTCGCCGGAGCGATGGGAAATGATCACCTTATAGCCATTTTCTCGAGCAAGTCCGATCGTTTCCATGGTTTCCGAAAGGGTTCCAATTTGATTTGGTTTGATAAGGATCGCGTTCGCAACGCCGGAGTCGATTCCGCGGTGCAGACGACGCGCATCGGTAACGAAAAGATCGTCACCGATGAGCAACATCTTTTTGCCAAGACGCTTCGTCATCTCTTCCCAATCTTCCCACGCGTCTTCCGCCAAACCATCCTCAATGCTTATCATTGGGTACTTCTTGCTCCACGCATCGTACAAGTCGATCATCTGCTTTGCGGTGCACTTTCGTTTGTCCGTGGAAAGCTCGTACTTCTTTGTTTTTTCGTTAAAAAACTCGCTTGCCGCAACATCAATACCGAACCCGATTTCCTTTCCAAGTTTATATTTTGCCTTCTTCACCGCCTGCACAAGGTACTCAAGCGCAGACTCTGTTCGGCCAACGTCTGGTGCGTAACCGCCTTCGTTGCCAACATCTGTATCAAGCCCGTCGGCATGAAGCACATCGCCGAGCATATGGAAGATTTCACTTCCTGCTTGGAGTTTGCGTGAGAATGTGGAGAATCCATGAGGAATGATAATGAACTCCTGCATGTCGAGATTCGTGTCTGCGTGCTGTCCGCCGTTGAAGACGTTCAAGAGCGGGGTCGGAAGTTTGAATTTCGATAGTCCGATATCGTAGGTTTCACGGAGGTACGCATACAACGGCATACGCGCGCGACGCGCGCCGGCGTGTGCAACTGCGAGCGATACGCCGAGAATGGCATTGGCACCAAGACGCTTTTTATTGTCCGTTCCGTCGATGATACACATCGATTCATCAATTCCTCGCTGGTCTGCAACATCGCGACGGCGAAGTGACGGACCAATGATGTCGTTCACATTACGCACTGCTCTCCGCACACCAAGCCCGCGGTAGCGCTTTTTGTCGCCATCGCGAAGCTCTACTGCTTCGTGAACGCCTGTTGATGCACCGCTCGGCACCGCCGCATGTCCACGCGTTCCATCGCGAAGCATTACCGACACATGCACCGTCGGGTTGCCGCGCGAATCTAAAATTTCATGCGCGTGAATTGCATCAATGCGTTCAAGCATAGTTAGTTCAGTGCGTACGTAATCGAAACCGTCATTTCAATGTCTTGTGATCCAACTTCCACCGAAGGTGCAACTGATGCCGACTTTGCGCTATCTGCTGCGAGCATTCCGTAATACGGCATTGGCGATCCTCCCTGGCTTTCGTTGTAGCTCACTACACGACCGAGTCTGCCACCCATCGATTTCGCGATACTTGCTGCCTGAACCTTCGCCTTTGCGATTGCTTCATCGCGAGCCTCAGCGATGGTTGCGGTTTCGTCATCAACTTCATATCGAATACTCGAAACTGATGTTGCGCCGTTCTTTGGGCCAACATCGAGCACGCTAGACGTAAGATCGGTATTCCGAATCTTCACCGTGAGCGATTGTGTCGATTGATAACCAGTGACTACCGCCGGGCTTACGTCGTAGTCGTACACTGCAGACGTATCAAACGACGATGTCTGGATATCTGCATCTGGAATGCCAACGGCCTTAATCGCCTCTAGCACCGTGGTCATCGTTGTTGATGCGGCGTTCTGCGCCTCCGTCGCCGTAGCTCCCGTTTTCGTCACCGTCACATCTGTCGTTGCGATATCTGGAACAACGCTTGCTTTACCAGACGCGCTCACGGAAATCGTTGGCGCAGAAAGATCGCTAAACCCAACGCGCGAATATTCGCGCATAGTTTTCTTAATTTCCGCACCAGTCCACACAATGCCGTACACAATAAGAATCGCAAGGAGCACCGTGAACAACTTATTCTCATGCCATGATGGCCAGAAACTCGACCCGTCTTTTTCCCAAGAAGCCATAAAATGGTGGTTAGTTATAAAAAGTATAGCACTTCTCACTTCGCAAGCACCTCGAGCCCTGGCATCGCTTCCCCGCCCAAAAATGCGAGCATCGCTCCGCCGCCAGTAGAAACGTGCGTAAAGGAATCGGTGAGATCGAACTCCTCAAGGCATTCAACCGTCTCACCGCCGCCAACAACACTCGTTGCCTTCGTATTTCTCGCGATAGCCTTCGCAATAGCGAGCGTTCCCACAAAACCATCTTCGCGTTTTGGAATACCCATCGGCCCGTTCCACACAATATGTTTCGCCTTCGCAATCGCCGCGCAGAATGCCTCAACGGTTGAAGGGCCAACATCGGGAACAAGGTTTTTGGTTACCACAAGATCGCACGGCAAATGGATCTTCTTTCCAAACTTCTTCGCAATAGCCTTCGCGCTCGCAACATCTTTCGCACTCGTGAATTCTGGAACATCTACCGGAAGCGATCCAACATCAGCCTTCAGCATCGTGAGCGCCGTTGCGCCGCCAATAAGCATTGCGTCGGCATGCGAACCAAGATGCTTCATCAGTGGAATCTTTGTGGCAATCTTCGCGCCGCCAAGAATAAGCACAAACGGATGTTTTGGCGTCATCGACAATGCCCGTACTTCGCGGACGACGAGCTCGCCAGCAAAACTTGGAAGATACGACGTGATCGCCGCGATAGACGCGTGCTTCCGATGACAGACGCTGAAGGCGTCGTTCACATACACGTCACCGAGCGCAGCAAGACGTCTTGCAAAATCGGCGCTATTCTTTTCTTCACCTTTATCAAATCGAAGATTTTCCAACATGACGATCGATCCCGGAGCCATGCGGTCGATAACACGCGCAGCCTCGTCGCCAACCGCGTGCGGAATGAACCGAACCGGATGATCAATGGCGCGAGCCAATGCTCGAGCAACCGGGGCAAGCGACAGTGATTTTACCAACTTTCCTTTTGGATCACCAAGATGCGCGATGAGAACAATTCGCGCGCCACGAGACTGAAGCCGAGTGATTTCTGGAAGAATGGACTTCAAACGGTGCCGGCCGTGAATCGAAACACGGCCATCGTTCATAGGAACGTTCGCATCAATGCGTAACAGCACTCGGCTGTCGCGAGGAATATCGCGAGCGGTCCACGAAGCAATGTTCTTTACCTTAAGGAGTTTCGTTTTTGCCATACACTGCAACGCCCTTTACCACGCGAACGAATGCGTTTCGCCACGGAAGGACAGAAAAGAAATATCGAGCATCGACAAATCGTCGAAGGATATACGCAGTATACCCCCAAATTGGAACGCCAAGCGCCCTGCCAACGGCGAACTTCCCTCCAAGTGCAATAAGAATGTCCCACGTCTTGTGCTGACGATACATCGAGACCGGACGTTTCGTGATCATCGCGACAATATTTTTTGCAACAGTCATCGATTGCTCAACAGCGACTTGTGCAGTTTGTGGATCAGGAAATTTCCCCTCTTTCACAAATGCAGCGTCACCGAGAACAAAGATGTCGCGGTATTCCAACGTTCGTAGTGCGTCGTCTACGAATATTCTGCCTTTCGGGTGCTTCTCGAATGGGAGCGATGCGACAATTTCTGGCATCTGTACTCCCAGCGCCGTAATACAATAGTCGCACGATACGGTCTCAATCTTCTCCGAAGGAATTCCTTTGACGATATGCTTCAGACCGACAGAATGTTCGGCAACATTCACAAGCGCGGTGTTCATTCGCAGAACAACACCAAGATCGCGAAGACGTGCCTGTGTTTTCTTTCGAAGAAACGGTGAGAGCATCTTCAATGGCTCGTCTCCGGAATCGATAAGCATCACTTCCACCGATCGAGGATTTAGCGCTCCCCGCTTCTCCAGTGCTCGAACCGTTGCCGCGCATTCTGCAGCAAATTCTGTTCCGTTCGCCCCTGCGCCAGCAATCACGATGCGTTGCTGTTTCACCGAAGCGCTTTGCATGATATTCGAAAGCTCGGTTCGGATCATGAGTGCGTCACTCGTCCGCTTCAAATCCGTAGCGAATTGTTTTGCGCCAGAAATGCCAAAGTCATTCGATACGCTCCCTACCGCAATAACACAGATATCATACGGAATCGCCGATCCATCAGTGCACACGACGTTTCGTACAATGGGATCAACGGATTGTAGCGCGCTTTTCCGAAACCGAATTCCCGAAAACTGATCAATCATGATATCTGTTGCGCGAACAAGATCGCCCCGAAGCGAATCCTCGAGCAGCCCCCCAGACGCAACTTCATACAGCCACGGTGTGTATACCGACGCAGATGATGGATCGAGAATAGTAATCGCGACACGATGTGAAACCGACGACCGCAGCAACCGGCGCGCCACGCTGAAGCCACCAAAACCACCACCAACAATGACCACGCGTGTTTGAGTCATACGATTATCCGAACAAAAACTTCACCACAGCATTCGGCTTTCGAATGTTTCCAAGCACAATTGCATTCAATCCAAACGCATGACCCGCGCCACCAGCAGCAAACAACGCAAGAACCGCACTATAAATGATGTGTTCGTCGATGTAACCCATTGCCGTATTGCTCACAAAATGCGCAACGTAATACAGCGCCATGAGCACGATGCCAAGAATTGCCGCCGGGCGCACAAGCAATCCAACAATCAGCGCAATTCCAAGGCAAAGCAATCCCCACTCATTCACAAAATCGATGGCACTATTCCCTGCCAATGAGCGAAACCACTCCGAGAATGGACCCTCTGCTGTTGCAAGATACGTTGCAGCGCTCCATCCACCTACGGAAATCTTTGACCATCCGGCCGTAAGATACACACCCCCAAGGAGCACTCGAAGTGCAACGTACGCGACGCCAAAGCTCTTCTCATGCGTGGTCTCTGCAATTTTCCCAAGCTGCGATTGTGTACGCATATTACTTCACCGAGGATAAGCAAAGCTCAACAAGGCTATGCGAGTAGCCCCATTCGTTGTCGTACCACGCAACAACCTTCACGAGGTTTCCATCAACGACATTCGTGAGCGAAAGGTCGACGGTTGCGGAATGCGGATCGCCAATAAAATCCGAGGACACGAGGGGCTCATCCGTTGTTCCAACAATCGGTGCGAAGCGCGGCGTTTTTACCGCCGCAAGAATCGCTGCATTCACCTCTTCAATCGTGACGCTCTTTTTTAAAAGGAATGTCATGTCTGAAAGCGACACCGTCGGTACCGGAACGCGAATAGACATTCCGTCGAACCGTCCTTTCAACGAAGGGATTGTTAATGCAACGGCGATCGCGGCGCCGGTAGATGTTGGCACAATATTTTCTGCTGCCGCACGGCCCTCGCGCATGTCTTTCTTTGGCGAATCCACCAAAGCCTGCGACGCCGTGTATCCATGCACCGTTGTCATCATCGCCTTTTCGATGCCAAATGCTTCTTCGATAATCGCGGAAACTGGCGCAACGCAATTCGTGGTGCACGATGCATTACTGAGAATGCCCGCCTTCTCCCCCTTCAGTTTTTGATCGTTCACGCTCATCACAAACGTTGGAACATTTCCGCCCTTTGCTGGCGCAGAAATAATCACACGTTTCGCACCGGCCGCCAGATGCACGCTCGCCTTTTCCTCAGTAACGAACAGTCCAGTCGATTCAATAACAATATCGATACCCAAATCCTTCCACGGCAACTGCGCGGGATCTTTCTGCGCGAGAAGCTTGATGGTTCTTCCACCAATAATCAGCGAGTCGTCCGTGTGGCTTACATCCACATTCCACGTGCCGTAATTCGTGTCGTGCTTCAAAAGATACGCAAGCGTTGCTGCGTCGGTAAGGTCGTTGATCGCCACCACATCAAACTCCTTTTTCTCCCAACCCACCTTAAATACCGTTCGCCCAATCCGCCCAAACCCGTTGATAGCAATGCGAGGCATAGATGGCGATATTTTAGCACGAAACACAAAACCGAGCCCTGAGGCTCGGTGATGTGATCGTATAAGCTATCTCTCTTCTGGAAGTGATTGATTGTACTCATCGATTGCAGCCTTCGAATTTTCGTCCCCGAATCCATCAATATTTTCAATAAATATTGAATCCCCCCTAAAGTGCACTTTCGCGAGAAACTCTCCGAATTGTCCCCGTACTGGAGCCGACCTCTGTGCGGCAGAGAACCACTGTAGATCCAAGTGCGCCCAAAGCCTCGAAAGCAGACACAGGGAAGACGCCGCCTCAAGACTCTTACACGCCTTTGGGCGCAAATCATAATGCGCACAGCGCCCAGACACTGGATTGAAAAAAACACAGTGACCATGATCTTTTTTTTAAGGCCCCGTCCTCAACAACCTCCGCAGGCATTTTCGCCAACTCAGTCTTTAGCAACGGCGGCCCCTCGTCTAGGCAGCACACTCCGCAACCGTCGCAGGACACAGGCTTCATCGGCATCGGCATTCTTTCGATCATATATCCGCAATATTGTTGGTTCATCGAGAAGTATACTAAAAGCACAAACGAGCCGCGAACGGCTCGTTTGTGTTTTTTTTTCCTTATGCCCCGAGCTGCATGCGAACCATGCGACCGATGCGGAGGTTTTCGCCGATTGAGGTGATGTTCTCTGTGAGAAGTGCCTGAACGGTCTTTTCGTCATCCTTGATGAACTGCTGTTCGAGCAAACAGATGTCTGCAAAGAACTTGTTCAGTTTGCCGTCGAGAATCTTTTCGATCATTTCCGCTGGCTTGCCTTCCTGCGAGAGCTGCTCGCGATAGACTGCCTTTTCACGGTCGATCACGTCTGTTGGAACCTGGTCGCGCGACACGTACTGTGGAGCGCTCGCCGCAATGTGCATCGCGAGATCCTGGCCGAAGGCAATGAACTTCTCATTGCGAGCCACGAAGTCTGTTTCGCACATCACTTCCACCAACACTGCAAGCTTATCGCCGTGAGCATATGCGAAGACCTTGCCTTCAGCCGTTACGCGATCAGACTTCTTTGCTGCCTTTGCTGCACCACTCACGCGCAATGCATCGATCGCCTTTTCCATGTCGCCACCCGCTTCTTCAAGCGCGCGCTTGGCGTCCATCATTCCCGCACCACTCATCTCGCGAAGCTTCGCGACGTCACCGGCAGAAATTGCCATAGTGATATTCAATTATTTCTTGTTTTCTGGTTTACGTACTTCTGGCTTTGCTTCTGCCTTTGCAACGCCAGCCTTTACTGCGAGCTCTTCCTTTGTTGCATCGTCCAAATCATCCACTGCGGCGCGAGAACTGTCGGTCAATTTTACCTCATCCTCTGCATTCACGCGAACGATTGCCGCTGCTGCTGCCTTTTCGCTGGCGATTGCGGTTGCACGTGCCTTGCCTTCTTTCACTGCGTCGGCAATAAGCTTCGTTACCATTTCCAAACTTCCAACCGCGTCGTCGTTTCCTGGAATAACATAACGGATACCACGTGGGTTCACGTTGCTATCTACAAGAGCAACCATCGTCACACCCATCGTTGTTGCCTCACGAACTGCAGTCTTCTCATGACGAGCGTCCAAGATAAACAATGCATCTGGAAGCTTGGTGAGCGTGGAAAGTCCACCGATCTTTTCCTCGAGCTCCTCGATTTCACGGGAGAATTGGAGCTGTTCAAGCTTAGTGTACTTCTTGAGCTCGCCCTTTGCAGACTTGTCCTTCAGATCCAAGTAGTGACGGATCAGGCGCTGGATCTGTGCGAAGTTTGTGAGTGTTCCGCCCAACCAACGGGTGTTGATGTATGGAACGCCAGCGTCCTTTGCGCATGCCTCAACAATTGGTTGCGCCTGGCGCTTAGTGCCAACGAAGACAATGACGCCACCACGAGCAGCAGTCTCTGTTGCGAACGTCATTGCGCGCTCCAATTGGGTCTGCGTCTTTTCAATATCGATGATGTGCACACCACCGCGCTCGCCAAAGATGAATTGCTTCATCTTTGGGTGCCAGCGGCTGGACTGATGACCGAAGTGAACACCTGCCTTAAGCATTTCAAGTAACGTAGGCATCTTTGCCATATGAATATAGGCGCTTTTCCCATTTGGCCTCTTTTCAGCTTGTCGCATCGGAAACTCGCTCAACGTACACATGAAGTACGTCTCGCGAGATTTCCTCGCTCCGCACCGAAAATAGTCTCAAATGTGCAAAGTGCGTCCTTTTTACCTCAGCGTTCATATCGTGGGCCCCGTCTACGCAGGGAGGATCCATTCGATGATGTATTGAACGCCTGTGAGATGTGATGAATAAGTGCCCGTAGAAGACGGCAGAATAGTACTAAACTTTGCTAAAATTCGCAAATGAATCCTACAAAAATTCTGATATTTGTGGCGAGTTTCGATGAAGAGCGAGAAAATGTCCCGAAAACGTACTTCTCGGTACGTTGAGGGAATTTTCGATGGTCTGAGTCGAAAATCGACCAAATAGCAGGATTTTTAGCGAATAAACATGGCGTCTCCAAAGGAAAAGAATCGGTATCTGTGATCGATAGCTTCTTTATAGGCAGCGAGGATGTGCTCGCGATCGGCGAAGGCGGAAACGAGCATGAGCAAGGTGGATTTTGGAAGGTGGAAGTTGGTTATAAGGCCATCGACGATCTGAAATTGGAATCCCGGCGTAATAAACATATTCACTTCCCCGCTGTACGCCGCAAGCTCACCAATCGTTGCAACAACGCCCTCAAGAACTCGCACCGTCGTTGTTCCCACCGCAATAACCCGACAACCTTCTGACTTCGCCGATCGAATTCTCTGTGCGGTCAATTCATCGATTTCCACAAACTCGGCATGCATCACATGATCCTCGATGTGATCAGTTTGCACCGGGCGGAACGTGCCGATCCCCACATGAAGCGTCACTTCCTCGATCTGTACGCCTTTCGCCCGTGCTCGATCGATGAGTTCGGGGGTGAAGTGGAGTCCTGCGGTTGGTGCGGCGACTGAACCGGTCGATCTTGCATAGACGGTTTGATAGCGATCGGGATCCGCGAGCTCGGTCGTGACGTATGGTGGCGTTGGTACTGATCCTGCAGATTCACAAAACGCAAACATCTCCCCCGCTGTCATCGATGATTTCAGGGTCACGATTCCGTCTGTTGTTTTATTAGAGACGACCCAGCGGGTCGTCTCTACGGTGATCGCAGATCCGATACCTAATTTTCTGCTCCCGCGAATCAATACATCGATTTCACCATCGCGAACCTTGAGGACGAAAACTTCGAAGCCGTCGATCTGAAGACGAGCCTTAAAAACCTTTGAAACATTAAAGACGAGAACGTCGCCGGCATTCAACTCGTCGAGAATTTCAGCAAATCGATCGCGATGACGGATCTCCCCCGAATTCCGGTCGAGCACCAACAGCCTCGATGCATCCCGTGGCTCAATAGGAACCTGAGCGATCAGCTCCTCCGGCAAATCGTACGAAAAATCAGCAACAGGCGTTGGCATAATGCCGGATATTTTAGGCTAATGCTTGCGGAAAAGCAATTTTTATGATATAGAATTCTTACCCGAGGTTCACATGAATACGTTGATGGTTCACGCCATGATCCAGGTGGGTGGTTTCCTGACTCTCGCTCTGGTGGCGGCATTTTTCATTCAGGCGTTCGAAGTCCTGAAGAGGGTCGTAACGCCCAATCGATTCCTCGCGCTCGCAATCATCACCTCCGTGTTCCAGGTCCTGACCATCTGGATCCTGAACAATGGAGGATACGACGTTCTGCGCGCCAATCCCAAGGGGGAGGTCCTCATCACGGATATGAAAGTATCAACGGTGCTGTCCTTGATCTGTGCGTTTTTGGCCGCACTTCACGTGGCGGGGTACGACATGATTCTTTCGTTTCCGGAAATCATTCGGCGGATCAAAAAGCTCTAGTGAGACAACTCTCAAAAACGCGCTCGCGCCCAGGACGACCCCTGGGCGCGAAGTCGTTTTATACACAATTCACATCCATTTATAGGCTAATATTTGCAGAAAAACAATTTTTTCGATAGAATGAGTTTACCTGAGAGATTCATGGATCACATTCCGGTTATCGATACCTTCTTCAGTGTCGTCGCTTATCTGGCCATCTGCACCCTTCCGTTCGGTGCCGGGTGGATTCTGTGGAGGGAAAGGGCGAAGATGCACGCGCAGGGATGCGTGTACGGAATCACCCAAAACGAGAAGGCGAGCATCGTCATCGCCTTCCTGGGGGCAGTCCTCGGCTGCATGGGATTCATCATCAGCCAGAACTCTGCCGAGTTGGCGAAGTACTGCGGATTCTCATTCATCGGCAGCACCGTCATGCTCATCATCGGAGGATTCGTGAGCGCGCTCTACTATCGGGGGAGAGACGAGGAGCTCCGGTCCCGGTACTGAAACCACGCCGACGCCGCCCTACGCAGGGTGGCGTCGCGGTCGTTTTATACACAATTCACCGCCAATCTTTGACAAAAAACCCTTATTCCGATACTATTTCCGCACTTATTCGGCTGTATACAAAGCAGCCTAACAAGAACCTTCCCATTTGGCCGATTTTCGACTCACGCCATCGGAAACTTTCTCACCGTACCGTTAAGTACGCCTCGAAAATTTTCCTCGTCGTTCATCGAAACTCGTCACAAATGAAAAGGTTCTTACCAAAACCCTTATGAAGGCGACAATCCATCCAAACTATTTCGATGCAACGATTACCTGTGCGTGTGGTGCCACGTATAAGGTTGGTTCGAGCTTGGAAAAGATCGACATCGAATTGTGCAGTGCTTGCCACCCATTCTTCACCGGTAAGCAGAAAATCTTGGACACCGCTCGTCGCGTGGAAAAGTTCACCGCGAAGGACGGCAAAAAGGCAGCAACCGTCAAGACTGCAAAGGACAAGGCCGCAGAACGTGCCGCTCGTGCATCTGCAAAGGCTGCAAAGAAAGCAAACAGCGATACCTCGATCAAATCCGTTTCACGTTAGGTTTTCACCGAAAGCACTCCGTCGTACGATGGGGTGTTTTCGTTTATACTGGAATCTATGGCACTCGAATTTGAAAAGGTCATCGCGGACAAACGCGCGGAAAAAGAAACCATCGAAGCTGAGCTCATGAGCGCAGCCACACTTGGCAATCCCAAAAAGCTTCGCGAAGTGAATGCGCAGTATCAACAGATCACCCGAATCCTCGATATCGCAATGATCTACGAGATTGCCGCACGCAACCTTGCCGAAGCACAGGCAACAGCAAATGATGCCGATCCAGAGATTCGTCAGATGGCCGAACAAGAAATCGCCGCAATCTTGCCGATGATGCCAAAACTCGAGCTCGACCTTGAGCTTGCGTTGATTCCTGCCGATCCAATCGATGGCCATGATGCCATCATGGAAATCCGCGCCGGTACTGGTGGTGACGAAGCTGCGCTTTTTGCCGCCGATTTGTACCGCATGTATACCCGCTTTGCTGAACGCAACAGCTGGAAGGCCATTATCATCTCGCAAAGTCAGAACGATCTTGGCGGCTTCCGCGAAGTGATCGTGGAAATTCATGGCGACGGCGCATACGGAACCATGAGACTCGAAAGTGGCGTGCACCGTGTTCAGCGCGTGCCGTCCACCGAAAAGGCTGGCCGCATTCATACATCTACCGCCACGGTTGCCGTGCTTCCAAAGATTGAACAGGAAGAATTCGACATAAACCCAAAAGATCTCACTATCGAAGCAACCACATCGCAGGGCGCCGGTGGTCAGTCCGTGAACACTACATACAGCGCCGTGCGCATGGTGCACATTCCAACAGGAATCACCGTGTACTGTCAGGACGAACGATCGTTCAGTCAAAACAAAGAACGTGCCATGGGCGTGATGCGTTCCCGCGTCTTTACCTTTGAAGCAGAAAAGAAACGCGCCGCACTCGACGCTGAGCGTCGCAGTCAAATTGGTGGCGCAGAGCGTTCGGAAAAAATCCGCACATACAACTTCCCACAAGATCGGATCACCGATCACCGCGTCAAACAATCGTGGCACGGTATTCCTGCAATTCTCGACGGCAACATCACCGACATCCTGACCACGCTCAAAATGGCAGCGCGCGACGCAAAGTTCGGCGAGCTTACTGCCGACGAGGACGACGAATAACGTATGAACGGCGCCATGACGATTTTTGAAATCCTTGCATGGGCCGGCGATGCGCTGAAAGCTGCCGACGCTACACGCGTAGTGAAGCAAAATCCCCGCCTTGATGCGCAAGTCCTTTTGTCGTACGTCCTTGGTGTAAACAGCGCGTATCTTTTTACGCATGGCGACGAAGCAATGAAATCCGACGCCGCGGAAACATTTCAACGCCTTGTTGCTCGACGTGCACGACACGAACCCGTCGCATACCTCACCCAAACCAAAGCATTCTTCGGGCGCGATTTCTTCGTGAATCAACACGTATTGATTCCGCGACCAGACACGGAGGTATTGGTCGAGGCCGCGCTCAGCGTGATCGATTTCCAATCAACGATCGTGGACATCGGCACTGGTAGCGGCGCGATCGCCATTTCTCTGGAACTCGAAACCCATCGCCCAACATTCGCCACTGAAATAGATCGCGACACAAAATCCGTCGCCGAACACAACGCACGGAATCTTGGATCGAATGTTGTCTTCCTCGAGGGTTCGCTCTTCGAACCATTCGCTGTGCTCGAGCCTACAGCCGATCATCTCGTTATTACTGCGAATCTTCCGTATCTCACTCCGTGGCAATGGAACGATCTCGACGCCGACGTGAAAGACTACGAGCCACGGCTTGCACTCGTTGGCGGCGCTGACGGCCTAGCGCTCTACGACGAACTCTGCAATCAAATCCGCACCTACCTCCACGAAGCGTCGCGCAAAGGCAATCGCATCGCAGTGAATCTCTTCATCGAAATCGATCCATCACAACGCCAAACCGCACCAGCACTTCTCGCGACACATTTCCCCGAAGCAAAGATTGAGATCATCAAAGACATGAGCAGCCGAGAGCGTGTTGTTCACGCTATTCTGCACTAACCGTCGCAAACGGCATCGAAACCTGACCGAGATCTTCGACAACTTCAATCCACGTCTTCCCAGCGTTCATGGTGACTTCTTTTCCAGTATCGTCATAGAACCGCATGCGCGATGATGCTGAAGTTTTTTTCCATGTCCACGGAACGTTGTTTTGCGTTCCATTTTGCAAAAGCATCATCGGCCCTTCGCCGATTGTTCGCACGGTTCGTCTACCCTTATCATCGCCAGGAATCGTTCCAATATTTGTTGCGATGACGACGACGTTATTCGCGACATACGTATTTCCGCCTTGCGATCGGCGATACACATTCGTGGCCGGATCATAAGTCCAATCAATATCGTATCCGCTTCCCCATTCAATATGCGTCGTGTCCGCGGCCGATGATTCCGATGCGCCATCGGTAAATATCCATGCATCGTACGACGGTGAATCGGCGGCATATTTCTCATCGATCTCAGAAATTGCACTCTTCAAAAGGCTTGTGTTGGTATATACGTTGTGTGGAGCATATCGCGTCAACTCATCGCGATAGTAATATTCACTCTGAAAGAATTGATTCAAATCAAGCGTGCCGCTCATTGCAATATCGTCGAGTGCCTCTGGCGATCCGCCAACGTGTCCGTAAATCCCCTGGAACTCTGCGTTCCAATCAAGATAATACGGGCGAGCAGAGCGTACCGGCCCGATCTTCGCTACAGACTGATCGTCGGAAAAGAACGCGATGAATCGTGGAATATTCCCTTCAACCGGAGCTTCGATCACAAGGAATGCCTGATCGAGGCCCGACAACGGCCATGCATCTGCAGAGTTCTCGATCATAATCCCAAAGACTTGTGGCAATGCCGTGAGCGGAGCAGAGAGCAACGCACCCGTTAACGGATGACGCGGCGCAGCAGTGATCGCCGATGGAACAATACGCTCCTGCAGTCCGCGATCGTAAAACAACGATCCCGGAATCGTCATGAGCGCAGAAATGATCCCGGAAAGAAGGAATAATCCGCCAGCAAGAATGAAGAGATTTTTCGGCGTGCCTTCTCGTTTCCACAGTCGCAACGCACGATCGCGAATCCGGCGAAACACGCTCGATGTTTTCTTAGCCATAAGAGTTTTCATGATACCAAAAACGCCCCGTCATTGCGACGGGGCGTTTCATGAAATTATTTCTTTTCTGTCTTCTTTGCTGCTTCTGCCTCCTCTTCTGGAGTAAGCTTCTTTTCCTTAAGGACTTCCACCTTTGAAACGTCGGTATCAACAACTTCGTTCAACGATGCAAGCTCTTCCTCGGAACGTGGCGGTTGAACAGATGCGATAGCAACTTCGCCGTCGGTGGTGATTCCCACACCTTCTGGAGCGACGATGTCGGACACGCGGATCACGTCCTCAAACGTTGCAAGCTTTGAAACGTCGATGCTGATTTCGTGCACAAGCGCGTTTGGAAGGGAGACCACTTCCACTTCTTCAAGGGACTGCAAGAGGGTTCCGCCAAGCTCTTTCACTGCTGGAGCCAAGCCCACAAGCACCAAAGGAATCTTTGCTTCAATCTTGCGGTTTGGATCCACGGCGCGGAAGTCGATGTGCGTCACGAAATCATTCAACGCATTGCGCTGGATTTCGCCAATAAGCACCTGGAACATTTTTCCGTCCACAGCGAGGTCGACAACTGTGCTGGAACCAGCGGCAGCGTAGACTTTTAAAAATGCGTTGCGGTCAACCTGGACGTTTGTTGGTTCGGTGCCAAAGCCGTAAACGACTGCTGGGACGGTTCCTTCAGCACGAAGTGCTTCAGTTGCGCGGCCTCGAAGTTCGCGAAGGGTGGCATTCATTGTTGCGTGTTTCTGCATAGATGGCGGGTATTTCATCGAATCTTAGCCTTTTTGTCAAACTGGTTATACAGAACGTGCGGTTTTCCCCTATTTCGTCATTTTTTCCAGGGCAAGGTGCACGGAAAGCACATCGTCGAGGGAAATCCGCTTTCGGTCCATAAACCGCAAAGCATCTTGAGCATCGCAGTCCGTAAAGATACCAACACATGAGATATTCTGTTCAGAACGCTCTATGGTGTAAAACATCGCCCGCAAACACTGAAGACATGTGGCGTGAAGCGTTTCGCGCCGCCCGTCCTTCTTGAGGGTACGCAAACGCTCACCATCGTACGCAACAGCGCAGAACGGGCATCGAGTCACCGGGTCAAACAAGGCTCGATCGTTCGCGTTCATAGGAGAATATCGTTAAAACGGTCACCCGGACGCAGCCGAATTGCCACTGACTGCACTAAGCCAAGGAAAACCAAGGAGAGCAAAAGCGCGCTTCCTCCGTAGCTTACCAGGGGAAGAGCAACTCCCGTGGCTGGCATCAGCGACAAATTCGCACCAACATGCACCGTTACCTCGATAATCATAACAGAAAAGGTTCCGATGCACAGGTAGGCTCCAAAGGTGTCGCGCGCCATCCTACTAATCGTCAGCATTCGCCACAACAGCACCACAAAGGCCAGAAAAAGCAGGAGTACCCCGACAAACCCAAGTTCCTCGGCGATCACCGCAAACACAAAGTCGGTCTGACTTTCTGGCAAAAATCGGAGCTGGCTCTGACTTCCATCGCCCAAGCCCCTCCCCCAAAATCCACCGGAACCGATAGCGATCTTTGCCTGAATAACGTTATACCCTCGGAATAACGGATCTCTTGAAGGATCAAGGAACGTCATAATCCGATCTTTTTGATACGCCTGAAACACAAACATCCAACCAATCGCCACAATAAGCGCAACGCTTCCGAGCAACACAAACACCTGCGACGGCCGGATGCCTGCAAATAACACCATCACCGCCCATGTTCCCACAAGAAGCGCGGCACCTCCCAAGTCTGGTTGAAGCATGAGAAGCCCAACGGGAATTGCAATGAATCCCCCGCTCATAAACAAATCCCTCCATCCAAAACGACGTTTTGCGCGTTCACTGAAATAGAGTGCAAGCATCATCATGAGCGCCACTTTCATCAACTCAACCGGCTGGAACGCAAATCCGCCCAACACAAACCATCCCGTAGATCCGTTCAGTGTTCGCCCAAGAAACAGCACCAACACCAGCATCACCACACCCGCAACATAAAAACCGCGAGCGTAGTGACGAATCGCGTGATAGTTCGTAGCCGCAAGGATGGCACACGCCACCAAACCAATACCCAACGCAATCGCTTGCTTCTGCAAAAAAACGTTTGCCGAACCACGAGAAAGCTCAACGGAAAAAATTGCCGCAAAGCCAAAGGCAATCAACACTGCCGCAGCAATCATGAGCAGCACGTCTCCCTTTCGAAATGCCGTGAGCGGAGCAAAGGCCATGACACCACACTACTTCAACAAATCCCTCGGATCAATTCCCTGATTGCCTTGTGGCGACATGTAGCTTGATTCATCAAAGAAATTCACGTTCGGCGCAACAGTCGCTGTGGCGGTGAGTGGAATTTCGCCGTACCATCGCACTTCAGAATTTCGGACTTCTCCCGCGGTAAATTGCGACAACGTTGCTTGTGATACCCCAACCACCGCACCGGCACGTTCGAGAATCACGTTGAATTGCGGTTCCCAATAACTGTACGGCGACGCGTTAGTGACGGTAAATGTTGTACGGCCAATCTTGTCGTTCGCTAATGCGATGTCAGCAGCGTACGTTGGGGCGGTAATCAAAAAGTTCCCGTGTTCTGTAAGCCACTCCGGAACATCCGGAGCATCGTGATGATTCACCCGATGCCACACAATATTCTCAAGAGTAATTGATGGGGACGATGGGCGACTGTCGGCTTTTGCTCCAAGAGAAAGCAGGTATTTATCTTCCCCTGGCATAACAAAACCGTCTTCGGTTCGTGAGACTGTCCCCCCAGCCGAAAAACTATAGGTAAACGTTGCGTACCAATCCGCATTCGGATTCTTGACGGTCGCATAAAAATCGTAGCTCGTCGCGGTTCCCTGAACGACCTTTGCTGATCCAAGAGTGAGTTGCTGCGCGTCGCTTCCCTTTGCAATGGCGTGCATTGCTGCGACGTTATCGTCAAAGCCCGCAGCCGACCGAAGCTCCGTAAAAGAATCAGAAACAACGTAACCAATAATGACAAACGCAAAAAATGCAAGCATTGCAACGTCGGCAATAATCGCGAGCGCAAAACCGACGCGCATCAATTTTGGACGCGCCTCAACAATACGAATATCGCGTCTATTCTGCGCCTCGATTGCTTGAAGTTCCGGAGAAAGAATCGGATTAGCCACAGACAAAAGAATATCTTCTGACTTGATGAGGAATTTCTTATTTTAGACTAGTTTCGATGAACAGCGAGCAAAGTTTCCGAGGTGTACCTCTCGGTACATCGAGGAAATTTGCGATGATGTGAGTCGAAAATAGACAAAATAAGGAATTCCTCTTCTGTCAACAGGATTATAACACGCATCGCTTGTTCCCCATCGACCGCACATGATAAACTCCGCTCAAGTTTTTCTTCCTATGGCTGACCACAAGACGAGTTCAGATTACAGCGCAAAGAATATTACGGTCCTTGAAGGACTCGAACCGGTGCGAAAGCGCCCGGGTATGTACATCGGCTCCACCGGGCCAACGGGGTTACACCACATGATTTGGGAAGTCGTCGACAACTCGTTCGACGAAGCGATGGCCGGCCATGCAACAACCGTCACCATCCACCTGGAACCAGACAACTGGATCGCTGTTGAAGACAACGGTCGTGGTATTCCAGTAGACATTCACCCAGAACAAAAAATCTCCGCACTCGAGCTGGTGCTCACAAAATTGCACGCTGGAGGAAAATTCGGTGGAGAGGCTTCGGGCTATAAAGTTTCCGGTGGACTGCACGGCGTGGGTGTTTCCGTGGTGAACGCGCTTTCCGATCACCTGAAGGCCGAAGTGCACAAGGACGGACAGGTCTGGGAACAGGAATATAAGAAAGGCATTCCCCAAGGAAAGGTGAAGGCAACTGGGAAAACAAAGAAACGAGGAACCATCATTCATTTCCATCCAGACGCAACAATTTTTGAAACAATCCAGTTCGATCTTGATCACATCATCGATCACCTTCGTCAGCAGGCGTATCTCACCGCAGGAATCCGCGTGGAGATCATCGACGAGCGCGGCGAAACTCCAGAACCATACGGTTTCTACTTTGAAGGCGGCGTTGCTTCCTACGTTCGTCATTTGAACGAGCGCAAAGAAATCAAGCAGCCAAATGTTTTTTACGTCAAAAAGACGAGTGGCGATCTTGAAGTTGAAGTTTCCGTGCAATACACCGCCGAGTATTACGACAGCGTGTACTGTTATGCGAACAACATCGTAAACCCAGGCGGAGGCACGCACCTTGCTGGCTTCCGTTCCGCGCTCACTCGTGTGTTGAATACCTACGCTCGAGACAAAGGCTACATTAAAGAAAAGGATACGAACCTTACTGGCGACGACGCGCGCGAAGGCTTAACCGCCGTGATTAGCGTCAAGCTTCCCGAACCGCAATTTGAAGGACAAACAAAAGACAAGCTCGGCAATCCTGAAGCGCGCACCGCCGTGGAATCCGTGTTTGGTGAAGCGTTGCAGATTTTCCTTGAAGAACATCCACGCGATGCCGAAGAAATTATCGGGAAGTGTTTACTTTCTGCTCGCGCTCGTGCGGCAGCTCGTGCCGCTCGCGACACCGTGCTGCGAAAGGGCGCGCTGGAAGGCATGACGCTTCCAGGAAAACTCGCGGACTGCTCAAGTCGCGACACAAAATCCACCGAACTTTATATTGTTGAGGGAGACTCCGCAGGTGGAAGCGCAAAGCAAGGACGCAATCGCGAGTATCAAGCAATTCTTCCGCTCCGTGGAAAAATTTTGAACGTAGAACGTGCACGTCTCGACAAGCTTCTCGCAAACAACGAAGTAAAGAACCTCGTCATTGCTCTTGGTACAAACATCGGCGAAGCGTTCGACATTGCCAGCCTTCGCTACGGCCGCATTATCATCATGACCGACGCCGACGTGGACGGCGCGCACATCTGTACACTTCTCCTCACACTCTTCTATCGTCATTTCCCTCAGCTCATCGCCGCTGGAAATATTTACATCGCGATGCCGCCACTCTACCGCGTGCAAATCGGAAAACAGGTTCGCTACGCTTTTACAGAGACAGAACGCGAACAGCACATTAAGGAAATGAGCGGAGGAAAAGTTGATGCATCAAAGGTGAAAGTGAAGAATGACGACGGGACCGACGAACCGGAAGACGATGTTGCAACCACCGGGATCAAAGTAAATATTCAGCGCTACAAAGGTTTGGGAGAAATGAACCCTGAGCAGCTTTGGGAAACCACCATGGATCCAAAAACCCGCATGATGAAGCAGGTTACCGTCGAAGACGCCGCAATCGCCGACGAAACATTCGATATGCTGATGGGCGCCGACGTTGCCCCCCGCAAGAAGTTCATCCAAACGCACGCAAAGGACGTGAGTAACTTGGACGTGTAACGCGAAAAGTACTCTCACTAAAAAAGCACCGAAATTCGGTGCTTTTTGATTTTAAATACACAGAAACCCTTGCAAAAGGGTAATTTCTGTGTTATGATTTCTTGTCCGGATGCACCGGCGAATCACAAAGATAAGGAGAAACGCACATGTTGCGCACGACAGGAAACACCGAGCCTCTCGAAACCCCCAACGACGAGAAGCCGTTCGTCACGGTCGCTCTCGTGGTGACCATCGGCCACAACGCCCCGCCGTGCGTCCTCCGGGCGCTCGGCAAGGCGAGCCGCACGATCCTCTCGGCCGCGACGGTGGTGCCCCCGGACCAGGAGTGGGACTGGACGCCGGAGACGATGGACGAGATCGTCCTCGTTGCCAACGCCATCGTGAATGACCTCCTCACCACCCACTTCATCCTGCCCGAGCTCTCGCTGCCCCAGGACGACGAGGAGGGCGGCCCGAACATCTGGAACACGGACGTGCGCCGCGAGTTCGCGGTCGAGGTGAACCCGGAAGACCACGACGAGTTCTTCGTCCGGACGGCGATCCGGCTCGAGACCGCGGGCGGAAACCGAACGAGGCACCCCGAGCGCGCGACGTACGCGGCGGTCGTGCCCCCGGATCCGGACAGCGATCTCCCCGCGTGCATCACGTTCCACGGCAAGATCACCCGCGCGACGCACATCCCGGCCATCCGGCTGGAGTAATCGCGCACCAACGACGCCAGCGGCGGCCCCACCAGGCCGCCGCGTTCGTTTTCCACCGACCCCCTTGCTCCCCCATCCAATTCGGTGTATATTCTCCCCATCAGCCGAAAGGCTTTTTTTGATACAATATTTCCGTATGCAACGCATTCTCAACAATCCAGCGGTAAAGTACTTCCGTGAAGCACGGATGGAACTGGAAAAGGTTTCTTGGCCAACACGAAAGGAAACCATCATGTACTCCACCATTGTTCTCGTCCTTAGTCTCGCTACCGCCGCATTCATTGGCGTGCTCGACCTTGGCTTGAGCAAGGGCCTCGAGTTCCTTATTTCCAAAGTCTAAGTATGGCAAAACAAACCGCCAATTACGGCCGACGTTGGTACGTTATTCACACGTACTCTGGATACGAAGAAAGCGTGGTAGAAGCGCTCACTCAGCGTATGAGCACCATGGACATGGAGGAGAAGATTTTCAACATTCTCGTTCCAAAGGAAAAGAAGATTAAGATCAAGAACGGTGCACGTAAGGTTATCGAAGAAAAGATTTTCCCAGGCTATGTGCTCGTGGAAATGATCGTAACTGACGACTCTTGGTACGTGGTGCGCAACACACCAAACGTTACGGGCTTCATCGGAACGGGAAATACTCCAACTCCGATCCCACAAGAACAGGTGGACGATCTCATGAAGCGCGTGGGTGTCGCAGAACCAGAATTCAAGATCGACGTGGAAAAAGGCTCACTCGTTGCCATCACCGACGGTCCGTTCAAGGGCCAGCAAGGAAAGGTGGACGACGTGGACATGTCCCGCGGAAAGGTCAAAGTCATGGTCTCCATGTTCGGCCGCGAAACCCCGCTCGAACTCGACTTCCTCCAGGTCAAAAAAGTGTAAACCAAAAATCACTCCGAGCAATCGGAGTGATTTTTGTTTCATTTAACTGTACACATATAAATGGAAATACTGATAAAACGACCAAAGATCGTTAATTAAACAAGGCTGAGCGAAGCCGAACCGCACGCTCCAAGATTCGCTTGCCAACGTTGCCCCAGTCAACATATTTATCCCAGTCATTTAGGTCTATACGTTTGATTTTTGTAACACTACCGCTCGGATCACTCTCAAAGTCGGCAACAGGCTCAACGGTACAGAGCGAACGTAGCTGGAACACAAAGCTCCCGTCTGAACGAATAACTTTTTGGTATCCAATCGGACGATGCCCGAGAACTCGCATGTTCGATTCTTCTTTTACCTCACGTATCAACGCGTCATCAACGGTTTCGCCGGGCTCAATCTTTCCACCCAATAAACTCCAACGCCCCTGCTTTTCGTGCCATCCAACAACAATTTTATCCCCGTAAAAAACAAACACCATAGTGCTGATTGATTTGTTCGACCGGTAGATCCGCGAAAGAATCAGCATCCCGATAGATAACCTCGAAATCAGTATTTCCGTCAGTGAATCGTTCTCTGAGCTCCATATGAAAGGAATTATAGACCTCGTGATGGTGGAATGGCTACGATCTGCATTTTTGCGGTCAAGATGTCGTCAGCAACGGTTTCCACGATGTTTTTTGTTTTGAGATGATACAATCGGCAAATATGATAAAGAGCGAAAAACTGGAAGCACAAGAATCGATTCTCGATACGCTCAAAAAAGAAGGAATGCTCTCTTTTGACGTCAAGCTGACACCCGAAGAAAAAGTCTGCATTCATGATGTCCGCATTGAACACAATGTCTCTGATCTCAATCACTACGGGAATATCGATGAAGTTCTTGTAAAGAATCTACGAACATACCTAAACCAGCTAGGAGCTAACGCGGAAGAAGTCACAAAAACTATAGCCGAGCTTATTACAAGACTCGCAGAGGTCATGCGAAAAACTTTCAATAAAAGTTCTGTCTGGCTTGCCGTCCGCACATCGTTGCCGAATACCGATTGGGACGTTCCACGTTGGCACAGAGATGGCGGATTTTTGAATGATGACAACGGAAATCTTGTCACCGAAGAATTCAAACTCGTCTTTACGCTCAAGGGAGCACCGACGCGTTTTGCAGAAGTCATCGACATACAAAAATTCGAAGAATATGAACGGGAAGAAATACTCAATAACGAACACGATGGGTTAGAAGGTTACGAGGAACGAGCCCTGGCCATACGACGAAAACTTGAAGAAACCGTTCGAGAAATTCCTGTCGGGAAAAAAGGATTCGCCACAATCTATCGCGTAGACGGAACACACGGAAAAATTCATTCCGAGCCCGAAATCACCGAGCCCCGAATTTTCATATCAATCATCACCGGGTCTCAATCCCAAATCGAAGAGCTTCAGCGTCGTTTTTCATCCTATTAATAATGACATTACAAAAATCACCCCGAACAATCGGGGTGATTTTTTATTGACTTTTTCTGATTTTTATGCCATATTTCCCTGTTGATTCTTTCACAAGGAGCCCCTGTCGATATCTCAAGTCGATAGAGGTCCCTTGTGTAGGAGTCTCCATGTCATCAGTGCGCACCGCGGCTCTCCTCGTCGCAATCAGCGCCCTCACATTCGCCCTCTCCGGCGCTCTGACCCTGTGCGTCAAGAGCACCATCACGATCTGGTGGCCGATCGGATGGACCATCTTCTATGTGGTGCTGACCGTGGCAGCTCGGCGCCGGAAGGACCTTTGGCAGAACTTCTCGATGAAGGCGGGCTGTGCAGCCCTGATCTCCATGAGCCTGGGAATGCTTGCCGCCCTGCTGTGGCCCTAGACTAGACGAAGCGGACGTTCAACTCCGCAACGACGCTCGGCGTCGGCTCTTCCCGGGGCCGACGCCGTTCACGTTTTCATTGCTTTTTTGGTTCTTTTTGGCTAATGTCCTTCTGCTCCAAACGGAGGAAGCGTGATCGACGACATCAATGAAATCTCACGAACCATCGTGCATGAAGCTGGCCACGCCACTGTAGGCGTCTTGCTATTCCCCGACGAAATCGTCTGGGTCAGCGCCATCCCCAATCCATCGTCACTGGGACGGGCACTTACTACGGTTACACTAGAAATGGTCGTTCGTTACCCGACTGAACGGTTCATCGACTATCTCGCGTTCCTTTTTGCGGGACGAGCGGCCGAAGAAAATCGGTTCAGCAACTACAAGGACTGGATGTCCCGGCATGATGAACAGAGTGCTCACGAAGCGCTCCACCAATATCGGGCCATGCATCCAAAACTCCTCCACAATGACCAGGATCTCACCACTCAGGCACGCCAGCGTGCTCACGAGATTCTCGTCAGAGAACAATCTCTCTTCCACACGCTCACGTCGGGCCTCGTCCGCTACGACCAGTTCGGTCAGGAATGGCTCCTCTACAACTATTACCTCTTCGCCACGACGTAGCGCCGACCCTCCCCAGGGTCGGCTCTTCCGTTTTATTGTCTTTAACGATCTTTCCGGTTATTGTCATTTCTATATCGCCTCTTATGACGCTCTCCTCAAAAATCGAAACAGGTATTGTGCTCGTCTCCGGAGCGCTGCTCCTCCTTCTCCTTGCCGGCATAGCCAATAATATCCTCCTTGCACGGGAAGGGCTTTTCGACGCCGGGTACCATCATCAAACAATAGCGCACAACGGTCCAAGAAATGGAGATATCGATTTATGGAGTGAAGAGAAACCATACCTCTGCTCATATTTCAAAATGCACAGCGACGGCGCGATCGGCTTTCACTGCACAACCGGCGAGTACCTAAAGCAGGAAATCCTGAACCTTCCAAACATCCTCGTCTTTTTCCTCTTCGGCTTACCACTCCTTGTGATCTTCACCGGCACTAGTCTTGTGCTCATTTCCGAAATCAAGGCGGAAAAGACCCTGGTGTAAACAAAAAATCACTCCGAGCGCAACCGGAGTGATTTTTTGTTGCATTTTTTATAATCAATCGATAACCTTTCTTTGCTTTGGGAGTGAATACAATGCCGAACGCAACTTGGCGTACGTTAACCCAAGGGATTCCCCGAAATCAGACAACCGCTCACGCAGCCGTTCATGAGGCCGGCCACGCCACTCTGGCAACGATTCTCTTTCCGGCGACGATTGAATACGCGACGATCATCGAAGCAGGAGGAGTAATGGGCAGCGTCAAGTACTCCTGTACCAACGCATCCATCTGCTCGCGACAAGAAAGCATGAACGTCCTCGCCGTTGCGATGGCGGGACGGGCGGCGGAAGAAATCGAGTTCGGGTACTCTATCGACCTCGGAAGCTTCTTTGATTACGGCGTTGTCCGAAACCATCTGTGTAGTCGCAACGCAAATGGTCGCAGACTTCACGAATCAAAAGACTTCCTCATCGATGTAGCGCTCAAGCGCGCGCACGAAATTTTGGTCAAAGAACGAGAGCTCTTTCACCAGATCATCGCCGGCTTGATTCGGGAAAATCGCCTCGATCGCGCAGCGCTTCTTGCGCTTCAGTGAGCAATACAAAACGACGACGTAGCGCCGATCCTCCCCAGGGTCGGCTCTTCCGTTTTATTGACTATTTCCGCCAATCCTGGCACAATCTTGTCACTAAATAACGATGTAGTTGCTCGAAGATTTACCGAGAGGAAATCGAGGGAATCTACTATAAATTCATCGAATTCAATATTCGAGGTCGTACACTATGGCAAAGAAGATCAAGGCAGTTATCAAAGTGCAATCAATCGGAGGTCGGGCAACACCAGCACCTCCACTCGGACCAGCGCTCGGTGCGCAGGGTGTGAACATTCAGCAGTTCGTGCAGGAATTTAACGCAGCAACACAGGACAGAATGGGAGAGACAGTTCCAGCAATCATCACCATTTATGAAGACCGCACATTCAGCTTCATCCTGAAGACTGCTCCAGCGAGCGATCTTGTGAAAAAAATCACGGGAATCGAAAAGGGATCCGGAAAGCCACTCACTGAAAAGGTGGGAAAGATCACCCAGGCTCAGTTGCGCGAAGTTGCGATGAAGAAAATGCCAGACTTGAATACGACCAATGTAGAGGCTGCGATGAAAATCATCGCTGGCACCTGTCGTCAAATGGGAGTCGATGTCATTGCTTAAATTAATATCGTGGGAGATCGGATTCCGATCGTTACTACCACTAACCAAAACACTATGATCGGCAAGCGAATGGCTACAGCAAAGCAGATGATTGATAAGAAGAAACAGTACGCCGTAAAGGACGCTGTTGCACTTTTGAAAGAAACCGCAAAGGCAAAGTTCGACGAAACGGTTGAGTTGCACTTCGCGCTTGGAGTAGATCCAAAGCAGGGCGACCAGCAGATCCGCGGAACCGTTACCTTGCCACATGGCACCGGCAAGACGAAGCGCGTTATTGCCTTCGTGGACGCAAACAACGAAGCGGCTGCAAAGGCAGCAGGCGCAGACATCATCGGAACCGAAGAAGTACTCGAAACGATTATCCGCACTGGAAAAATTGACTTCGACGTTGCCGTCGCTGTTCCAAGCATGATGCCAAAGCTTGCCAAGGCCGCAAAGATTCTTGGACCTCGCGGTTTGATGCCTAACCCAAAGACCGACACCGTTGGTCCAAACATTGGGAAGATCATCGAAGAGCAGAAGGGTGGAAAGGTCGCATTTAAGAACGATAATACCGCCAACGTGCACATGATTGTTGGAAAGGTGTCGTTCAGCGCAGAAAACTTGGTTAACAACCTCGCGGTCGCCATCGAAGCAATTCGCAAGGTGAAGCCAGCGTCGTCAAAGGGCATCTATATGAAGTCTGTCACCATGACTTCAACCATGGGCCCAGCGATCAAGCTCGACCAAGCATCGGTCTAACCTCACTCTCCCAATCCCAAAAATCCCCTCGATTCGAAAGAATCCGAGGGGATTTTGTTTGTACACAGCTGTGGATTCATCAAACGCCAATCACTGCTAAACTCGTGACATATGTCGTCCCAATCCTATGATCCATTCGGGCCAGGATCAAACGTAGAAAAGCGGTGTGTCCAGGATCAGGAGAAGCTTCGTGTCCTTGTTCAGAGCCTCAAGGCACTCGGAATGAAGATCGTTCTTACTCAGGGCGTTTACGACCTCATTCATGAGGGTCATGCCGCGTACCTCGAAAAGGCAAAATCCCTCGGAGATATTCTTATCGTTGGCGTGGACTCCGATGAGCTGACGAAGATCCGCAAAGGGCCAAGGCGGCCGATCGTGCCGCAGGCCGAGCGCATCAACATGCTCCTTCATTTGCGTCACGTTGATCTTGTAACAATCAAAGAAGCACATCACGGCATTGGCGATATTATTTCGATCGTGAAGCCAGATGTGATGGTATTCTCGTCGTCCACAAAAGAAGTTGGTCCAGAAGATCTTGAAATATACAAACAGCACTGCGGAGAAATCGTCGTCCTTCCGCCACAAGCCACCACAACTACCACAGCTCGCGTACGCAATCTCACCATCGAGGGCGTTGAAGATCTGGCGAAGGAAGTGAATACACTCATGACCAATTTCGTGACCAAAATTCGCGAAGGCTAATATGCTCATCGCGTTCGTTCCGGTTCTCCACAAAGGCTACATCAACCTTTTTAAAAAATACCCCGACACGCTGGGCATTCTTGGCGCTGACGTTATCGCCGACTTCACCGCGCTCACTCGCGACTGCCGCATGGTCGAGCCTGAAGCGATGAAACTCGCGATCGAGAGCCTCAAAATCTTTTCGTCTGTTCGTGTACTCTCGAAATCGGATCTCGCAGAAATCGCTCAATCAATGTTGCCGATCGTCATGCCAGATGAAGACGTTTCGCGCGAAATCGCAAAACAGCATTTCGCCGATCGCACAGTATTCGAATCGATATTTCTCCGATGGGACGGCATGAGAACGTTACGCGAGAATATTGCTGCCCCGGATCGAAAGATCTCTTCAGATGACTTCGCGAGGTCGATGATCCGTCTGGCAACCGCCGAAGCAACAAAGAGCAGTGACTGGTGGCGACAGGTTGGAACAGCAATCGTTAAAGACGGCGTTGTTATCGCGCTCAGTCACAACAGGCACCTCCCCACCGATTATCATCTCGACGTCGAAGGCGATCCGCGAACGAATTTCGATGCCGGCGTTCGAATCGATCTCTCAACCGCGATCCATTCAGAAGCGCTCGCGGTCGCGCAAAGCGCAAAAGCAGGCACACCACTCAATGGCGCCGACGCTTTCGTCACTACATTCCCCTGCCCCAACTGCGCACGCTTGCTTGCCGAAGCAGGAATCAAGACCGTGTACTACAACAAAGGATATTCACTGCTTGATGCGGAGGAGATTCTGAAGGCGTACGGGATTGAAATCGTGCTCGTCGAAATGAACTGAAGGGGTCAGGTCTTGAATCTATGCATTTCTTCTTTTATGAAAAATATGGCTCTTGCATATTTCAATCCAGCTAACCCAAGCGCGTGAATACTCCAATTTTTGGATCATAACTCGGATCATCTGGATCGGATTGCAAAAGCTGACAGTGCAAATGAGAAACCGTCGACCCGGTAAATCGCATGTCACCAAACCGCATAAACATCGACCCAGCAGACATTTTGAAAATCGCCGTCTGTTCTTTAAGAATTTCTCCGAGCTCGATCCAAGCTTCTGAAGAAATTTGCGATATATGCTCAATATGCGTTCGGTGAATAAGGAGTTTGTGATGTTTTGTCGGTTTGTAAGGAAACTGATTATCCGTGATAATCCAAAACATTCGCTGTTCCATCGGCTTCGTATGAATCCTGTTAAGATGCTGAGGACAAAAAGGGCAAATCTTCTGCTCAGTAATTTCAGCAATCACTTTATCGTATCCTCCTGGACGAGCATTTTGTTGATTAACGAAGTCATTCATACTTCAAAACGACCTAAAACTTTCTTCAAAATGCATAGATTCAAGACCTGACCCCATCAGTTTACACCGGCGTCGGAATAATCATCGCCTCGTGCGGTTCGTAGTCGGCGACCGTGAAATGTTCTGGACGAAAGTCGAGAAGATCGGTGACGGTGGAGTCCATGTACATCGTTGGGAACGTACGAGGCTCGCGGTCGAGGAGTTGTTTGACGTGTTCAAACTGGCTTTCGTAAATGTGTGCGTCGGAAATAGTGTACACGAGCTCCTTTGGGGTGTAGCCCGTTGCTTGAGCGATCATCATCGTGAATGCGGCGTATTGGATGATGTTAAAAACGACGCCAACCGGAACGTCGCCACTGCGTTGGAAGTGATGAACCGAAAGCTGTTTTGTTTCTGGGAACACGAGGATGTGCAAATAGCCGTGGCATGGTGCGACGACGACTTTGCGCGGAGAGATTCCTGAATGTTGCAGTGTGTACTGCGGAATCCACGGCGAAATAATGTGCGTGCGCAAATTTGGTCGCTCCTTGATTTGCTTCACGACGTGCTCAATTTGATTGAACGGCTCGCCTTCACTTGTTGGAAACGCGGTCCATGCCGGGCCATAGCTTCCTGGACCAAGATCGCCTTCCGGCAAGCCGAAAATATCACAACGCTCTTTCGTCACCCATTTTTTCCACCACGCACAACCAAACGCCTTCAATTCTTCCTGCGTTCGCGCGCCGTGAAGGAACGCGAAGTGCTCACCGAGCGCACCAACCATGAAGCGTCCGCCGAGGTCGCGCTCCGTAATCATTGGGAATCCGTTCGCCAAATCGAAATGCATCTGCGCGCCAAGGATCATGCGGGATCCTTCGCCTTGAATTGGCTTTACATCAACACCTTCTTCGAGAATTTTCTTGAGCAAATGATGATACTGCCAATCGATAGTACGTTCGATAACCGGCTTCATGAACGATCGCTGCACGCGGTAGTGCAGAAGAACACTTCGTGCGTTCAGCTTTCGCGTATCGACGAGTTCGAGATTCACACGAGCAAATTTTTCACCAAGTGGAACACCGTTACCGAACAAGAATGGCTCGAGAGTTAAAAAGACTTCATCGACGAGGCCGGCATCCAAAAACTGTCCGTACACCGAAGCTCCCCCACCAAGCGCTATTGTTTCAATGCCTTCGCCGATCAACCGCTTCACCAAAACCGCCGGAGAATCATTCGTGAATTCAACACCCTCGATCGGAGCCGCCGCTTCCGGATTCTTCGTTAATACAATCACCCGCCGGTCCTTCAAACCCTTCCCAATCGTGGCAAACGTCGTGCGGCCCATCACGACCACGCCAGCTTCCTTCGTCTTTTCCACAAAAAACTGCGTATCCTCCGCACTCGTCCAATCCAACGAGGATTGATCCACTTTTTCCGCAATTTTCCCATCCGCGCTCATGGCGGCAATCAGCCAGATTTTCATAGTTGTTCCGATGGTATCAGCCTAGCCCGCGTGGGTCGACGAACCATGTGGATACCCATCGCAATTCCAATAATTCTTCAAAATATCCAGAAATCGAAAAGGTGGAGCCGCGTTGGCCCCACCCCTCGTAGCGTCACCGTCCCGAACCAGCCCTCCGCAGCTACACCTTCGGCGCGTCGCGGTCCCCGATCGGGAAGTTGAACGTGGACGCGTGAAGCGAACCGTCCGAGAGCGTGACGATCTGGGGAACGATCATGTGGATGTGCGGATGCTGCATGATCTGTCCGCTGTAGAGTCGATCACCCTCGCGGATGCAGATCCCGTACCCCTTGAGCCCGAAGCGTTCGATCAGTTCGTCACGCAAGTGCACGAACGCAGCGAAACCCGCCGCGGTGATCCTCTCCGTGCTGTGGTCAATAGGCGTGAAAAGGATCTGATACAGGGGCTGAATGAACAGCGCGTCCGTACGCGGGCGCTCATTGGGGACCGCGATCCACCCTCCGTACGATGCGAGCGCATTGTCGCGCCAGCTCTGCTGACAGAAGCGGCAGCCGTCCCGCCGCACCTGTTCTTCATAGACCCGTTCGGGCTTAACAACCTCAGTCATGTACAACTCCGTGTGCCATGAAACACTACATTGCTACCCAATGTTTGGTCAAAAAGAAACATCACGCGGCCAAGCATGGCAACCGCGTGATATCTTTTTGCGACGACGTTTTCTCGTCATCACGCTTCGCACTGTACACGGAAAAAATGGAGGGTCAACGAAATTATGTGGATAACGAAAAGAATTTATCATTTCGCCCATTTTCGGCTTGCTTCCTCAACGTGATCGACGACGTACCGAGAAGTACGTCTTGACGCTCACGTCTTCGTTGCGCACCGAAACTGGTCTGAAATGAAAAAATTCTTGCTAAGATCGGTGGATAAACACTCGATAATCAATCCGCGATCAAGTACGATCGATGCGCTTATGGAAATTTCTATCCGTCGACTGAACTCTGATGTTCCCTTTCCAGAATATAAAACTCCTGGCGCATGTGCGTTTGATATTGCGGTTATCGAAGGGAAAATACTCGCACCAAATGAACGCGCAATTTTTCCAACCGGACTTGTCGTGAAAGTTCCGGAAGGTCATGTTCTTATTCTTGCTTCACGATCGAGCAATGCAAAAAAAGGCATTACGCTCAGCAATGGCATCGGTATCATCGATGGCGACTATTGTGGACCGAACGATGAACTTCACATCGCGCTCCACAATATCGGAAATGACGCATACACCGTCGAAGCTGGCGAACGCATTGCGCAAGGAATGTTCATTCCCATTACTCGCGCACAATTCGTCGAACCGGCTGATTGGTCCGCTATCGATCGCGGTGGGTTCGGAACAACGGGATAATCCTGATATACTGATCGTATCAATATCTCTTTAAGAGGAAGCCCGCCCTCCTATGGCAAAGCTCATCACCATCGGCTCACTCATCGATCGCACCGTTGAACACTTCCGCCTCCATTTCAAAGAACTCATCGGTATTAGCTTGTGGATTGTGGTCGCGGCGATGCCATTCCTGTTCTCTGGATACCTCGCACCGTTTGGCGTGGACGAACTCACACCGAAAGGCGAAGTCGTCACGTACATGATCGTCAACGTCCTTGGTGTCGTTACCACCACACTCGCAAGCTTGTGGATTGGCATTTGTCTTATTTTCACCATCGATGCACGAGCACAAGGAAAAAATCCAGATCATGTCGTGCTCGGGAAGCGCTCGTGGAAATTCATGCTGTCGTTCTTTGTACTTTCTGCAGTAATCGCTATTGGTCTCAGCGTCGCATCTGCGCTCTTCATCGTTCCTGGCATTCTCGTCACGATGTTCAACCAGCTTCCGGGCACTGCCGGAACTGTCCTTGGTGCCGTGGGAATTCTTTTGCTCTTTGCTGGCATTATCATGGCGATGTACACACTCATCCGCTACAGTGTTGAGCTGGCATTTGCGCAATACCATCTTCTCCTCGACAACGAAGCAACGGCTTTTTCCTTCAAGACGTTACGACGAGCAGTCAACGCATCACGCGCGTCGGTGAAAGGTGCATGGTGGCCAATCGCGCTTCGTCTCTTTGTCCCAAATGCGATCATTTCTCTTATCGTTGTTGGATTCACCATGACAACGAACCTTGCCACAACCGTCATGATTTCCTTTGCGGCTGCAGCACTGTCGCCGCTCGCCATTACGCTTATTTCCGTCGCCCTCACCTTGAGCGTATTCATTATCAATGCCCTGGTGATGCCGCTCTACAGCCTGACGACCTACTACCTCTATGACAGCGTCAGCAAGCGATAATACTCCAGAAGAAAAGGATGAAAAGCCGAACGTCGCAGAGCTTCCAAGCGTTTTCGACATCCTGCTTTACAGCCTCACGCTTGCCAAACGATATGCCGGTGACGTGTACGGCTTTACTGCATACCTTCTTTTCCCGCTGATTCTTTCGTTTGGTGTTCGTGGAATTTCTGGAAACCTTGGAATCGTTGCAGAAAGCATGGTGAATGTTCTCTCGCTTGCACTGTCGTGTTGGGCCGCGGCTGCAATCAGCACATTAATCAGTCTTAAAACCGCGCATCCAAAAAAGGATCACGACCCCAGGAGTATCGGACAGCACGCCGCGAGCGTCCTGGGTACGCTTCTTCTCGCGTCGCTTCTTTCCGGAATCATTCAAGCGGCGGGATACTTTCTCCTTATTGTTCCAGGAGTTATCGCCTCCATACTTTTTGCATTCACCCTTGAGGAAGTTGTGCTTCGCGGCCATGGGCCAATTTCCGCACTTGCGGCGTCCAAAGCTCGTGTACAGCATCAACTCGCTGCTATTGGCTGGAGGCTCCTTGCAATCGTGTTCGCGTTCTTTCTGGTGTATTTCATCCTCGGCGCAGCGGTTATCCTCGTTGGGTCCTTCGCGACCGGAATCAGCCCAACAGCGCTCGCTCTCAACGGTGTTCCGTTGTGGGTTGACGCTATTCTCGTTGTGCTCCAAATTGCTCTTTTGCCACCGGTCATCATCGCCCATACGGTGCTTTACCTCTCCACCTCTCCGACTGTAGACTAGGGCGGTATGCGTCTCCAACCCGTTATCGGCCTAGAAACCCACGTTGAGCTCAGCACCAGAACCAAGATGTTTTGCGGCTGCAATGCTCACGACGAAGGCGCGCTCCCCAACACGCACGTTTGCCCCGTCTGCACCGGCCATCCGGGCACGCTTCCGGTTCCAAATGCTGCAGCACTGCGCTACGCCGTTCTTCTTGGGCTTGCGCTCAACGGCACCATCACTGAACATTCCAAATTCGATCGGAAACACTATTTCTACCCCGACCTTCCAAAGGCGTACCAAATTTCACAGTTCGATCTCCCCGTCATGCAGAACGGCGAACTCGTCATCGACGTTCCCGGCGAAGGCGCGGTACGCATCGGCATTGAGCGCATGCATCTGGAGGAAGACTCGGCGAAAAATATCCACGGCGACGACGGAAAAACATACGTGGACTTTAATCGCTCCAGTGTGCCGTTGTGCGAGATCGTCACGAAGCCAGACTTCCGCAATTCCACACAAGCGAAGGCGTATGTTCAGGAAATGCGCCTACTTGTCCGAGTACTCGGCATTTCTGAAGGCGATCTTGAACGCGGACATCTGCGTTGTGACGTGAACGTTTCGTTGCGTGAAGTCGACGAAAACGGTTTACCGATCGGCCCAATGAATCCAAAGACGGAAATTAAAAACATCAATTCCTTCCGCGCTATTGAACGTGCGATTGATTACGAAATTGCGCGCCAGACCGCACTGTGGGACGCCGGAACGCCGCCGATGATTACGACGACGCGCGGCTGGAATGACACTACACAAACCACCGATGCGCAGCGCACCAAAGAAGACTCCGCGGATTATCGCTATTTCCCCGAACCAGACATTCCGCCACTCGATCTGCGCGAATTCGTTGTGGACATCCAACGAAATCTTCCAGAACTCCCCCGAGCCAAACGCGCTCGATTCGTCGATGAATACGGATTCAAACCCGATATCGCAAAACAGATTGTTGACGACACTGCACTCGCGAATTTTACTGAAGCAACCATGAGCGAGCTTCGATCCGAACTCGGACCGTCAAACACCACCGATCTCGCAAAACTCGTCAGCGGATGGATTCTTACAAAGTTTGGAAGTGTTCTTGCAAACGAAGGCCGAGCAATCACCGACGCAAAAACAACGCCGGAACGATTCGCAGAATTCCTCGCGCTCATCGCGAACGGAAAACTCACCGCGCAAAAAGGCCTTGAGGTGCTTGCGCAAATGGAATTCCGCAGCCTTGAAGTCTCCGAAGCAATGGAAGTCGTCGGTGCATTATCCATCGACGATTCGTCCGTGATCGATTCCATCATCGCAGAGGTCCTTGAGAAGAAGGCAGCCGAGGTTGCACGCTACAAACATGGCGAAGAAAAACTCTTCCCGTTCCTTCTCGGCCAGGTTATGAAGGCAGCAAAGGGGAATGTAGATCCTGCAACAGCAACAGAGGCATTGAAGAAAGCGCTTTCGTAGGCAAAAAGAACGGTCAATTATGACCGTTCTTTTGTTTGGAATGATTTACTTTGCTGCAATTGCTTCGTTACGATCTGCGTCTGCAGCTTCTTGATTACGCCGAGCATTAGTGAGTTTTGCGGTTTCGCGATCAATTTCCCGCATATTTGCCTGAATCTCTCTCTTCCTTAGAAAGGCAAAGAATCCCAGCCCATCGAGCTCTTTCTGAAGAGCGCTTCTCTGATTTCTCAGGACGTCTTTCGGGGATTCTGTTTCGGGTTCACCGATGACGTCTTGATGCGTATTTTCACTGCCCATTGCCTCACTGCTCAGCATCCCAAGATCGTCGCGATATCGCTCAACTCGAGCAATATTTTCCTCAACCTGCCGCAAACGTTCAGCTCTATCTTCAAGAGGAACGCCAGGTTCGCTCCGTTGAATTGCCATCCGATCATCGCGAAGCTTTCCCAACGAATCGTTCAATGACCGCAACTCCACAAGAAGATCTTGACGCGTTGGATTGCCGCCGAGCTTGAGCAGAATCGCCGTTCGGCGCGCTTTGGCTTGCGCAATGTCCTCCGTGCCCGCAACGATCTTCTTTGGCACTGGTTCGATCTGTGCCTCTTGTACCACCTTGGGAACACCCTTTTGGATTTCTGGAACCTCCGGAGCTACTCCTTCTCGCAATATTCGATAACCGTCCACCATACACTCAAGCATTAGCGCTTGAAAAAATTATCCGATATTTTCACCGCTTCGTACACAGAAGTTACCCACAGAATTCGCGAATCTCTTTGAAACCAGGTCTCCTGGCGTTTTGCGTAATGATGACTGTCGTATTTAATGCGAAGAACCGCGTCGCGGAGCTGCTCCTTCTTTTGGAAGAAATCCACAATCTGCCGGTACCCAATTCCCGTCATTCCCGGGCAATCGTCGCCATACAGATCACGAAGTTTACGAACCTCATCCACGAGGCCTTTACCGATCATTTCGTCCACACGGAGGTCGATGTCGGCATAAAGTTGCTCACGAGGCTTTGTGACACCGATCTGAAGCGCGTCGTAGATCGGATCTGCGAATTCCTGACGATCCGCGAGCGTCTTTCCGGTTGTTCTGAGAATCTCGAGCGCGCGAACTAAGCGACGACGGTTGCGATCGTCAATTGTGGACGCGGCGTCAGGATCACGCGACGCAATTTCCTCGAGCAACTCGTTGTCCGTCATCGATTCCAGTTCCGACCGAAGCGCAGCGTCCGGCTCGGTGTTGGCGTAATTCGGCCGGTCGATGATGGCACGAATGTACATTCCTGTTCCGCCAACGAGAATTGGCACGTGGCCACGTTCAAGGATCTCGGTGATTTTCTTGTCGGCGTATTCCTGGAACTGTGAAACCGTAAACACTTCATCGGGATTCACCAGATCGATTCCCCAATGCGGAACCCCTTCGACGAGACGAGGTCGGGCAGCGAAAAGGGAGTCGATTCCGAGCGCCGAATCGCCCTCATCGACAGCCCCCCTCCGACTCCCCCCATAAATGGGGGGAGAGACGTCATCCGCCTCCGGCTTCGCCGTGCCGATATCCATCCCTTTGTAGACCGTGCGGCTGTCTGCACAGATCACTTCCCCATCAAAACGCTTTGCCAAGGCAATGCCAGTCCCGGTTTTTCCGGAACACGTCGGACCAACAACGGCAAGGATTTTCGGCAGTTTTCGCTCCATATTGCCCAATCCTATCATCTTTCTTCCGGACGATCTACGCACGGCTACACCCTACTCTCTACTCCCTACACCCTTGTACTGTATACTTTTTTGTGCTAACCTCAGCTGTTTCTCGCCGTGCCAATGGACGACGAGATTTCCCCGACCCGATCACCTAGGAGAACTCCCGTGCCCACCCCTCGTTTGGCTTTCGATTCCCCTTTCAACGACCCGACCCAACGCAACAGCGGCTCGCACTCCCTGTTCACCGTCATGGATGGTGGCCGCAGCCGTGCCGAAGGCCCACCGGCGATCGTCGTCGCAGAGACCCCGGCGCCCGAACCGGCGACAAGCGTCAAACTCGATCCGCCGGTGGCCACAGTCACCAACTGGTCTCCGCGCTGGTGGCGGATGCTCGTCATCCTCACCCTGCAGTACGGTCGGTGGTCGATCATCGGCTGGCCGCTCTACACAATCTTCTGCGCCTGGCGTTCCTACGACGTCAAGTGCGCGCTCGACGCCCTCACGCTCCGCTACGGGCGCGGCGACGTGGGCTTCGACATCGGGCTGAAGATCTCCGAGATCCTCAAGCACGGTACGAGCATCGAGGACCTGTGTGTCATCGAGAACGCGACGCGTAGCAGCCGGTTCCGCCCGTTTGGCCTCGAAGCGACATTCGCCGACGAGACCATGAACGGGGCATCCCTGCTCCACCACTTGAACTGGGCGTGCGGGCTCGTCCGCTCGCCCATCTCGCCCACCATCAACCCGTGACGCCAACGTGACCACGACGCGATGCCTCGCCGCTCTCTGAGCTGGCGAGGCATCGGTGTTTTTATACACAGCCGCAACAATTTCATATCAAAACAAGGTACAATAGTCGTATATTCTTCTTCTTTGACTATGAATAAAATGCTTGAAGGTTCGTCATCTTTCGACATTCCAGAACCAAAACACGTGAAGCCTCACGCGCTTCACGAAGAAGACGTTGCTGAGCGCAAAGCGGCGAAGGTCCGGAAATCAAAAGAAATGCTTGGGGAAGAGGCATTGAAGCTTGATACAACGATTAATGGAATCGACATCCAAGTTCGCTTCAGCCCAGCACAAAAAGAGTATGTTCTCTCATTCCCTGGCGCAAAAGGAAATGCTCTTGAAATTGGGAACTCTGCAGCGAACGCTCGCGAAATCTTCGGCAGAGCCGTTGGTCTTGCAGCCGGACAAAAAGGCGTCGCAGGCGTTCCGAACATTATAGAAAGACTTCAAACCCTCGCACTTGAGCTTCAAGCCGAACCCGAAGAAGGTGTACTTGTCGAAGAAGCGCCAGCGGTGCCTGCAGCGGCTGTAGAGGCCGAGATAGAAGCACCGGCGCGAGCGCCAGAAAACGAACCAACTCCTGGCATGAAGGAGATTCTCGCCGAAGAACGTACACGTAAGATGCAGGAAGGCGACGAGTTACTCAATCGCGAGAACGCCACAGAACGCGGTGCAAGAATTCTTCAGGAACGCTTCTTCGCAATCGATGAATCACTTATTACCCAAGACGTTGCACTTGCGGCTCGCGAGCGTGCAGTGCAGTCAAGACTTGGAAAGTTTTTTGCAGGTGCTGTTGGCCTTGCCGCGAATGCATGGGACTCCACAAAAGCGCTCACAAAAGGCCTCGTTGTTGAAGGCGGTGGAGCAGTGGTTGACGTGTTCAAGCCAACAGAAACTGGTGCAATGCGTCGGTTTATGAACTTTGTCTTTGATGACGCAATGATCGGAACCGCCATTAGTTTCTTCACCAACAAAGAAGGCGCCTACAATCAGGCTAAACTAGAAGGCCTCGAGGAGCGTCTTCGCGAAAAGACCGCACACGAAGAGGAAGTCGCTCGTGTCACAAAGGAAAAAGCTGAAGCGATCGCGGCATTGAATACAGAAAAGTACGGCACTGCAACGCCTGGAATTGCGCAACGTTTCTCTGTGTGGCGTGAAGAGCGGGATCAGAAGAAGGAACTCGCACGCTTAAGCAAAGCAGAAACCAAGGCTGCACAAGAAGCCGCACAAAAGGAGGCAGCCATCGAACTCGCACAGGCGTTCGCAGCGCGCGGAGGCGATGTATTCAGCCAAGAAGAAGCTGAAACCATCGGCATGAAGCTACTCGAAAATGAGGAGATCGCGAACGGTGTCAAAGGAATGGCAAAGGGCATATTCGGAGGACCACTGGAAATCGTCCGCGGTAATCTTCTGATGCTTCGTCTTATTTCAAAGATCTTCACTACCGAGCGATTCGTTGCAACGAACCTCGTTGGCTCCCGAATCGATAAGGCGCTCCGATCAAGTGAGGAACAGACAGAATTTGAAGCATCCCAAATCGCTCTTAAAGAGACCGATGACGAACGTGTTGTTGGATGGTTCACTCGAAACATCGTACAAGGAACCGTTGCTGGAGTACGAGCTCTCGGATCCGCGTTTTCTACCATTGGATCACTTCAGAACGGCGGAAAAGAAATTGATCACGACGCAGAACCAAAGGAGACTTCGCTCGCAGAACGACTGCTCTCAAATGTGTTCCGGTTGAAAGACCGACACGCGCTCAAAAATGCAGAAATTCAAGTACAAACTGTAGAAAGCAGCATCAAAGCAAAATGGCGCATGCGAAAGGCGTACGAAGGTCTAATGTTCGCCGTGAATGCTGCACGTGCAGGCAGAATTAACGACGAGATGCTCAGAAACAATCCAGAGCTCGTAGCAAACTTGCGTAAGGCGCTACAAAATCTTGAGGAATCAGAACTTGAAGAGATCACCGAAGGAATTGAACTGCTCGACGATGTCGAACAGTCCGCTTAATATCTTTCCTATGTCTCTCCAAACCATCATCAGCAGCTCACCACTCAGCGACGCAGATAAGAAGGCTCTTCTCAACCGATTGCAGGCAGAGGGCGCAACGCCCGACGTCGTTGGATCAATCAAGGAGGCTTTGCAGGAATACATCGACGCAGGGTTCAAGACTCTCGGGGTAGAGGCCGACCCAAACAATCCAAGCGTCATTAGCGCGCAACAGCATTTCGACGAAGAAGTCGCTTCTGCTGAAGCGGAGTACAACGAAGACGTCGAAAATGCCACCATCGACGCCGCAGTTGCCCAGGCACAAACAAATAAGGCTATCGAGGCACTAGAAGCAGACACCATCAAAGCAAAGATCGCAGCGTAGGATACAAAAAAACACACGGCGCCGAATCGGCGCCGTGTGTTTTTTTATTTCTTATACTGGCAATTTCCCTGCTTCGACCGCACGATTCACGATCTCGCTCTGCGAAATCACAAGGGCCTCGTCGCTTCCAAACACCTTCACCTGAATATCTCCCCCATCGCGCTCCTTTGCGCCGACCACGATAGTCCACGGTACTTTGTTCATCGCGGCATCGCGAATCTTCTTCCCTACCTTCTCCGGTGCGTCGTCGAGCATGACACGCACACCAGCAGCTTCGAGAATCATCTTCATCGCTTTTGCGGTGTCGATGAATTCATCAGCGACGGTTGCAATACGAACCTGCTCTGGCGCAAGCCACATTGGAAAGGCGCCGGCGAAGTGCTCAATCATCACACCAATGAATCGCTCCAACGATCCGAGAATCGCACGGTGAATCATCACCGGGCGCTGTTTTATGTTTTCAGAATCCGTGTATTCAAGCTCGAATCGCTCTGGAAGATTAAAGTCGAGCTGAATTGTCGCAAGCTGCCATTCGCGACCAATCGCGTCCGTCGCAATGAAGTCGATCTTTGGCCCGTAGAATGCCGCCTCACCAACGCCAAAGAAGTATTCCTGGTTCATGTCGGCGAGCAACTCCTTCAGCGTTCCTACAGCCTTCTCCCAAACCTCAGCGCCACCAAGATACGCTTCTGGCTTCGCAGGATCATTAACGGACAAACGAGCCTTGAGCGGCATCTGAAACGCCTCGTAGAACTTCGTAATGATGTTTGCGATTGCGCGAGCCTCGTCCTTTACCTGATCGAGTCGGCAGAACACGTGAGCATCGTCTTGCGTGATCGATCGAACACGAGACAGACCCTGAAGCTGACCGGTGTTCTCGTCACGATATACCGTGGTCACTTCACTATAGCGAAGTGGGAGATCGCGATAGCTTCGACCGCGTGATGCGAAGATCTGCGTGTGGTGCGGGCAGTTCATTGGCTTCAACACGAATGCATCGTCCGTCTTTTTGCTCGACACATGAAAAATGTCGTCCGCAAACTTATCCCAATGTCCGCTCGTCTTGTACAGATCGCTCTTTGCCATGTGCGGAATGGTCACTTTGGTGTATCCGTACGGCTTCATGAGCGCCCAGACGAATGCCACGAGCTGCTCACGAAGCACGGTGCCGCGAGGAGTGAACAATGGAAGGCCTGGTCCAACCAGTGGAGAAAACGCAAAGAGATCGAGCTCAACACCGAGCTTCCGGTGATCGCGCTTCTTCGCCTCTTCCAACATCGCCAAATGCGCATCACGCTCCGCCTTTGTCGCGAAAGCAATTCCGTAAATACGAGTGAGCATGTCGTTGTGCTCGTCGCCGCGCCAATACGCGCCAGCAAGCTTCGTGAGTGAGAAACACTGCGGATCGAGCGCAGCGATGCCGTCGGCATGTCCACCGCGACAAAGATCGGAGTAGTTTCCTGATGTGTAGAGCGTCAGCGTCTGCCCGTCACCAGCAAACTCGTCGATGAGTTCAACCTTATACTTATTGTCTGCAAACATTGATCGCGCCTCAACAGCCGTCATCTCCTTACGATCGAATCGACTCCAATCTGGCATCAGCTCACGCATCTTTGCTTCAATCTTTGGAAGATCTTCTTCCGAGATTGGTGTAGAGAATGCAAAGTCGTAATAAAAACCGTCATCGATCGCTGGTCCGATGGTACGTTTTGCGTCGGGATAAAGCTCGAGCACCGCTGCGGCAAGCAAATGCGCCAACGAATGACGAAGATGCTGCAAATCTTCTGGGTTCATAACAGAAAGTTACGTGAATAAAAAATACCCGACCAAGACACAACGTCTACAGTCGGGGTCGATGATCCATCGACGGTTCCACCCGAATTCCCTTCTTCGCGAAGGGCGCTCACTCAATTTGTATTCGACTCGCGGGTTGGTAGTCCGGTCGTTGCCGATAAAAACACTATAGAACGAACCGAAACCAGACGCAAGTGGACTACTCCGTAATGACAATCTTGATGTGATCCTTCAGCGTTGGCACGCGTTCAAGCCAGAACGGGGTAAAGTTTACGGATGCGTCTTTGACGGCGTCGGAGGCTCGGAGAAGCGTGAGGACTTCGTTTGGCGCACGGCCAACAAAACGGTCTTTGTTCAACACGGCAGAATCTTCCGAAATGATCGCCTTCCCTTCAAGATACACACCGAGTGTTGCTGTGCCCTTCTTTGCATCGGCGCTCTTCACCGACATCTGCACCGAATCCGTGGACACATTCTCTGCGGCATATCCTTCCGGAACGCGATCATACAGCTGCGAAAGCGCGTATTTCTTTACCGCATCCTGATCGTAATACACCGCCGTTACGTCCATCGCGAGGGTAACAGTAAAACTCCCAACATCAGCACCAACTGCGGCGCTCGCACCCTGGGACGTAACGTTTGATGAATATGATTCCCCACTAAACACATTCCGATCCACACCTGCCGACATGGTGGCTTTCGCCTTCTCCAACAGCGATGTTGAAACAGACGACACCGCGTCGTCGATATCTTTCTGCGTCAGCACACGCTTATACGACACGCCGCCCTTCATGGATTCCACGCTCACGGCATAAATCGTTTTCTGCATGGATTCTGGCAGACCAGGAATCGTAAACTGCGTTGGACCAATCTCGCCAGAGAGACCGGTCTTATCCGCGTGAGCGATCACATCCACCTGACCTTTTGATGGAACGTTCACGGCGGAATCGATTCTAAAGAGTACACCGTCCTTCGAAAGCAGCCGCGTTGTTGCGACGAGTGCTTGCGATGCCGCAGATTCGTTGATAATCGTTACCGTTCCACCAGCCTTTTCTTCTACGGCCGTTCCTCCATCCGTTGGCAACGTAATAACTTCCTGCGTATCAAACGATTGCTTGGAAACAACCCCGCTCAACTCACCATCGTTCGCTGGATTCGCAACCGCCTGCACTTCCGTGTCCACCGAAATCACTCGTGGATTTGCGATAATCGTAATCGTCGCTCGTGAAATTGATAAGTACAACACCGCCAACAACAGGAAGAATGTCATGAACACAAATGCCACCGCGATTCGCTGATACACCTTCAGCGAACGCGACAGTGGCTGTGCCCCGCGAGTTTCACGTGCCATATGCGGAAATTATAACACGAAGTGACGGAGTCAACGGGTGGCGCCGAGGATATCGCAAGTGCCAGTGGCGAGGGCGCATGTTTCGCAACGAGCAGCATGTCGTCCAGCCACGGTCGAACGAAGTGAGACGTCGTGGCGTAGCGATCGTTGCGCACAGTGAAGAAACATGTACCCGAGCCACCAGCTTGCGATGAAGATACAGGTCTGGATCCCCGCCTACGCGGGGATGACTCAGAGTTCAAAGACAACGGCGATTCGACAGTTACACCTTCACATTCTCCTCCCCCACCACTTCCCTCACCTTTTTTACGACCTCAAGCGAGAGCTCCACGGAATACTCCGTGGTGACTTTTCGCATTTCACCGCCGGATTCCACCAGAAGGAACACGCGAGCACGGCCAGGATGGGCACGGAAAATTTCACGAAGCCGCGCAATCATGTCGTGCGTTGGATTTTGCGGAACGGTGATCGACAATCCTTCGGAAAGCGATCCCGCTGGCGCGGCGACCGGAGGCGGAGCATCCATCATCATCGGAATATCTGACGCATTCGAATCCGTCCATCCGCCACGCGCGAGCATCGATGTCAGCGACGGGATCTCCGATTCAGTAAAAGCAATTACACCGTCCACCAACACCGAATATTCCACCGTTTCCGATTCCTCCCGCTTACGATGCGATACCTTCCCCATAATGAGCAGCATCGCCTCCGGATTCAGCGACATGCGAGCAGAGACGTAGATCTTTGGGAAAACGACCGATTCGATACTACCGGACGGATCTTCGATTCGGACGAATGCCATCGGTTCGTTTTTCTTCTTCGTAAAAATCTGCTTAATGTTACTTGCGACGCCGGCAATCTTCACCATCGCGCCGTCCTCATACGTCGGAATCGCGCTCGCTTTCACGATGTACGGCGAGAATTGATCGTAAAACAACCCCGCTGGATGTGATGAGACATACAGCCCAAGAAGCTCTTTCTCCCATGTGAGCAACAAGCTCGTTGGAATCGTCGGAACACTTCTGAACTCGATCTTCTGCTCCACAATCGACGTACTCAACCCAAACAACGACGTTTGGTTGCGTGCCAGTTCGTGCTGAACGTGCTTGTTGTACAGAACGAGGGTATCGAGGTTGCCCACGAGCTGTGAACGGTCGCCGAAGCGGTCGAGCGCACCGGCTTTCGTGAGCGCCTCGAGTGTTTTGCGGTTAAACGCGCTCGTCTTTACGCGGCCTAAAACATCAGCGAGATCCGCATACGGACCGCCTCGCTTTCGTTCGCGAACAATTTCTTCGGCGACTTCTTGTCCAACGTTCTTAATCGCAGATAATCCCCAACGCACATTCTTCGTATCCTTCACCACCGCAAAGCCAGCGAATGATTCGTTGATGTCTGGCGCAAGCACCGTCAGCCCCATGCGTCGGCACTCCTCAACTTCGATAGTGATGCGGTCAATAATTCCTGAATCGGAATTCATCAACGCAGCCATAAACTCCCCCGGATAATGCGCCTTCAAATACGCCGTGCGATACGCAATCATCGCATAGCATGCCGCATGAGATTTGTTGAAACCGTACGCAGCGAAATCTTCCAGTTTCTGGAACACCTTCATCGCAACATCGGGCTTTACGCCATTTTTCACGGAGCCGTCCACGAACTTTACCTTCATCTTCTCCATCAGCTCCGCAATTTTCTTTCCCATGGCCTTACGGAGCGTGTCAGCTTCGCCTCCGGTAAAGCCCGCCATATCCTTTGCGACTTGCATCACCTGCTCCTGATACACCGGAATACCGTACGTTTCCCGGAACGAGTTCTCCATGAGTGGATGCTCATACACCACTTTTTCCGTTCCGTGCTTTCGGCGAATAAAACTTTCAATGAACTGCATCGGCCCCGGGCGATACAACGACACCATGGCGATAATATCCTCGAACGCGCTTGGCTTGAGCTCTTTAATATATCGCTTCATGCCGTCGGATTCCAACTGGAACACGCCGGTAGTGTCGCCACGGCCAAGAAGCTCGAACGTCATCACATCGTCCAACGGCGCATTATCAAGGTCAACCACCACACCATGTACCGCGCGAATAATATCGAGCGCGTCTTCGATGACTGTTAAGTTGGAAAGGCCAAGGAAGTCCATTTTCACGAGACCAACGGCCTCTGCGGAGTTCAGCGAATACTGTGTGATGAGCGCCATGTCCTCCTTCTGGCCTTGCTGCAACGGAACACGCTGCACCAATGGCTTATCGCCAATCACAATACCGCACGCGTGCTGCGAAGCATGACGAGGATTACCCTCAATCTTCATGGCAAGATCGATCACGCGGCGCACCATGGGGTTACCGTTGTACATCTGCTGCAAATCTGGCGTTTCCACAATCGCAACCTTGAGCGGCGTGTGCTTTCCTTGAATCGGCGGTGGAACAACCTTCGCAATAACGTCGGCCTCTTGGAACGACAATCCAAGCACACGAGCCGCATCGCGAACCGCAGCACGAGGCATGAGTGTTCCAAACGTCACAATACCTGCCACGTGATCCGCGCCGTATCGTTTCGTCACGTATTCCAACACTTTTCCGCGACCACGATCGGCAAAGTCCGTATCAATATCCGGCATCGATACGCGATCCGGATTGAGAAAACGCTCAAAGAGCAAGTTGTATCGCAATGGCTCGATGTCCGTAATACGAAGTGCGTATGCAACGATGCTTCCGGCAGCCGATCCACGACCAGGCCCCACGAGCACCCCGTTATCTTTTGCCCACGTAATGTAGTCTTGAACGATTAAAAAGTACGACGAGAATCCCATCTTCACGATGGTGGCATATTCAAACTCAAATCGTTCCATGACGTTCGCGGGAATTGGATCGGCGTACCGGTCTTTCAATCCTTGAATACACAACTCGTGCATCACATCGTTGTCCGTCTTCCCTTCTGGCAACGGATAAATCGGCAAAAAGTTCTTTCCCAATTCCATTGTGTAACTGACGCGATCCGCGATGCGCCGCGTGTTCTCGAGCGCTTCCGGGACATCGGCAAACGCCGCCATAATCTCATCCGGGGTTCCGAAGGAAAGATCAACGTCATCCGTGGATGTACGACGAAAATCCTCAAGCGTACGACTGCGCTGAATACACAACTGCGCTTCGTATCCCTCGCGGTCGTCCGAGTTGAGATAGAACACGTTCTTGGTGGCGATCAGTGGAACATCAAGCTTTGCCGAAAGCGCTCGGAACGCATCGTTGATATCCACCTGCCGCGGCATGTCCGGATGATGAATGAGCTCGAGAAAGAAATTCCCCGCCCCAAAAATATCTTGATACTCACGAATAAGCGTTTCTGCCTTTTCGTGCTCGCCACCAAGATACGCGTGCGCGATTTCACCACTGACACTTCCGGAAAGCGCGATGAGACCCTTCGAGTGAGCCCGAAGAAACGCCTTATCGACACGTGGTTTGTAGTAAAAACCTTCGAGGAATGCAGCAGAAACAATCGCAAGCAAATTTCGATATCCCTCTTCGTTTTCCACGATAAGGACGAGACGATACGGGCGGTCGTCGAGACGAGGCCTACGGTCCGTCATGCCGTGCTGTGCCACGAAGATATCCGCACCAATAATCGGCTTAATTTCCGCGTCCTTGCACGCCTTATAAAACTCCACCGCGCCGTACAGGTTTCCGTTGTCCGTTAACGCCAGTGCCGTCATTCCCATGCTTTTTGCACGCGCAACAAGCGCCTTGGGCTTTGGCAGCGCCTCAAGGAGCGAATAATGCGAATGGACGTGCAAATAGACGAAATCTTTCGGGTCCATGGGCGTAGAGTAACAGACCACGCGTGTTTGAGCGTTGTGGACAGGTTTCGGCCTAGACGAAATCTCGTTTTTCTGCGAATATAAGCCACGCAACCTAGGTACTTCATGCACGTTCCCCGTCCCCTTCCCATCACTCGTTCTCTCTTCCACTTCCTGGCCCGGAAGCCCCGCATCAACGATATCCTTCGCCACCGCGAGATGACGATGAAGCTCGCCGAGAGCATCGCCCTCCACGGCGCGATGGCTGCGGTGTTCGTGTGGCTCGTCACAAACGTATTCCTCGGCTTCGGGCCAGCGCTCCCCTTCGTCACCTTCCTGGCGTTCGCTTCGTGGGCAGCCCTCTACCTGAAGGCCCAGAACCCGGTGATGAGCACGCTTCTCTGGGGCGGCAAGATCTACATCTTCAACGGCTTCGGCGGCTACAACTTCACCACCGAAATCGGGGTCGTCGAAAACAAGGAGATTTTGGTAGCCGTGGAAGTCTGCGTTCCTGGGGTGTTCTTCTTTCTCCCCGATCGCCGCTCCGAGCTCCGGCCGTTCAAGCCGCACTCGCAATATGTTGAGATCGCGTGGACCGCCGAAGCCGTCGCCGACGCGATGCGGGCAGAGTGAGCCAACTGTTCCACACAACACGAGGCCCCGTGAGAGCCGCCGAAAGGTGGTGACTCCGGGGCTTTGCCGTTTCGTGTTACCATTTCTGCATATGGATTCTAAAGACATTCTCTACATGGTGCTTGCGTTTTGCGCGCTGTGGTTTACGGCGTTCCTCTGTTTTGCGCTCTACCAGGTGGCACGATTCATGAAACGAATGCAGGAACTCTCCGCACACCTTCGAGAAAAGGCAGATGAGGTACTCAACAGCATCAACACCATCCGCATGAAAATTGAAGGCCACGTGAACGCCATCACCAGCATCGGCGACGGGATTCGGAAAATCATGGACGCGTTAAGGAATCGAGAGTAGTAAAAAACCGCCCGCTGGATTTCGCAGTGGGCGTTTTTTATTTACGCGATGAGCATGGTGTGGCGCTCCAGGCGACCGATTCGCATGTTGTGCTCGTCGATTTGCGGGAGAATCGAGGAACCGATGAAGTCGGTGACTTCGCCGATAATACGCTCTTCTGCGACAGCGATACGGCCGACCACATCAGCGATGATACGCTTTTCAGACGCAACAATGAGATCGAGCATTTCTTCTCGCATTTCAAGTTTAAATGTCGCGTTATTCTCACGGAACATGTCACGAAGAACCTGAATATCATTTTTGCTAAGCATAGATGATGTTAAGAATTATTCGTGGGGATTTTTAGTGGGGATATTTCGATACTATCACATCTATGCAAGCCGCTCCAACGCACGGGTCAGGGCAGAAATGATTTTCTCGACTTCAATCACCGTCTCGGTTCCGGCACTCACACGAAGGAACGGTTCTGTGGTTCCAGTGGCACGTAATGCCGTGAGATACACGCGAGTTTTTGATAATCCAAAACTGCTTCCGGCAATAAGCTCGACCCCACGATTTCGAGCCTCTTCAACCGCGTATTCAAGAAATCTCATGTACGTTGCAGCCTTGCGATATCGCTCTTTTAAAACGATAACGAAGAAGGCTCCGTGGAAGTCTCGATCTTTCATCCAAGAATATGCCGGATGGCTCGGAAGTCCGGGGTACACCACGCGCTCGAGCGCGGTTCGGCGATCCGATCCTGTGTGAACATCGAACGCTGTCGCAATCATCGTCGTGTTTCGATGATGCCGACGCAATCGCCTCTCGAGCACTGATCGGTTCGGCCACGGGAGTGAAAGCACCGACGCATCCACAAGATTCGTTCCGATATGCATGCGTCGTCCAAACAACGGGAATGGCGACATCGCGGTTCGCCACATGATTCCCCCACTCACCCGATCCATTCCGTATTGATGGAATTTCAAAAGGCTTTCAAACACGATGATGTGGAGCTTGATATTCAGCAACGGAACATCCTTCAGAATCTGATGCGTTACAGACGTTCCGGTCGCGTCGATGACGAGCGTTAATGGAGCATCTAAAACCTGAACGATCCGCGGAATAAGCGCGCTCAAATCCGGTACCGCCATGGTTACTGCGTTACACATCGTGTCCAAGAAAAGAACCGACGGCTTATGAACACGAATCGCCTCGAGAATCGCTTCGGCATTCATCTCATCAACGAAAATGACTCGGCCGGGAAAATACAGCTGTGCGATCTGAATATTTTCAAAGTAGCTCGACGCGCCGATCAATACCGGACCCTTGCACGTTGGGTCGTCGAGCAACGTCGCGACGATCGTGGTAAATGCCGCCATTCCGCTTGCTGTTACAAATGCGAATGGCGTCAGTCGCAACGGCGAATCGACGTACTCTTTCACGAATGCCTGCTCGTATCGTAGTTCATCCCAATGCTGATCGCGCTTATAGTCGTTAATCGTACCGGTGATCGTCCCCGTCTCTAAACCCGCCTGCGAGTGCTTCGCCGCTAAAAATGATGGCGACTGCCAGCCGGACGCCGCAAGCAATGCGCCGCTGATGCCCTGCAGACTTCTTACCGTATCAGCGACACGATCGCGAACACGCAAACACTCCAATAATCGATCCTCGTCGTGAACATTCAACAGTCCACGGAGATCATTTGCGCATTCCGTGTACACCAATAGCAAAGATTTTTCCTGATCAAGAAGCGTCGCCGATGTCTCCGGAAGAATGTGCTTCCGGCGCTTGGACCGAAGCGCCGCAATACGTTCTGATCGGTCCTCAATGATCCACAAAAGCTCGGCGCAGTCGTCGTGAAGGTCTGCAAACGATTGAGCGACAGAATCAGCCATACAATGCAGGCATGCTACCAGAACATGTTAAACTCTTTCTATGTTTTTATCCCTTTTCTCTAAAAAGTCCCCAAAACTCGATGCAATCGAGCTTCTTGGGAATGCACCAGGAAAAACCCTCCTCATTACCGCGGGCATGGATGGGGACGAATACGTCGGCATTGCCGCGGCACACGAGATAGCTCGCCGATTCTCGGCGCGACCATTTTCCGGGAAGTTGATCCTCATTCCCATCGTGAACATGCCAGGGTTCATGAACGAGTCGAGTCATAATCCCATCGATGGAAAGTTTCCTAAAATGCTCTTCCCCGGAAATGCGAACGGATCATCCACCGAACAGATCGTCGCGTCGCTCGCGCCACACGCATTCGCGACGGATTGCTGGCTTGATCTGCACAGTGGAGCGATGACCGAGGGACTCAACCCATTCCTTTGGTTTCATCGAACAGGAAAAGCCGACGTAGACGTGCAAATCGAGCGATTTGTTTCTGCAAACATCGCCGATCGCGTTCTCATCGAATCGTGTCCGATGGGAACCAAGGCTGCACAGCTCGCGAAACGCGGCTGCATGTATGTTGTTGCGGAATCCGGAGCCCGCGGAAATCGCGACGGAATCGATCTCGAACGACATATTCGATGGGCTGAGGCGATGATGTCGCTCCTCGGCATGATCGATACGCCGATCGCGCAGATCGCAACGCCGATCGTCGTCATGAATCAGATTCGATACGTCGTCGCACCGCATGATGGCATTTGGGATCCGTCAGTATTCGCAACCGAAACGATCAAGAAGAACGATGTTATCGGCATCGCGCGATCAATAAAGGGCGGCAAACCAAAAACGATAGCTGCGCCGGTGGCGGGCTATCGTTTATGGTGGAAGGAAACCATGCGGATGAAAAAAGGCGACGTGCTGTGTGCGATTGGTTTTTAGCCACGAATCACACCATCTACGCGCAATGCCAGTTCGCGAACCACCGTCGTCATGACATCGTCCACTTCCTGACTGGTTAACGTTCGGTCTGGCGCCATCAATGTTACGCCAACGGTAACACTCTTTTTTCCGGAAGGAATACCTTCGCCACGATAGAGTTCTACCACACGGCAGTCGGTAATAAGATCTTTTGCGCCCCGAACGACAGAAGAAATCTTTTCAAATTCCGTTTTTTCGTCTACGAGCACCGCGATGTCGCGAGTAACGACTGGGAACGCTGGAAGCGCCTGGTAATGATGCGCGTGCTTCATTGCTGGGAATAACGCCTCAAGATCCATTTCCACAAGGAATACCGGACGATGAATACCAAAGGAGTTCTGAAAATCGTCCGCAATCTGGCCGAGCGTACCAACAGAAACTCCATCGAACGTAATCGTCACCGTACGGCCGTCGTGCCAATGGTCGTTCTTCGATGCACGGTCGAACGTAAGCGTGATACCCGATTTCGCCGCAAAATATTCCACCACACCACGAAGCCGCATGAATGTCTTTTCCGCGTCGGTCACTCCATATTCACCAAAGACCACCGTCATGCGCTCTTCGGGAACGCCGCCCTCTCGCGGAATATACACGCGTGCAAGCTCAAAGACATTCGCCGTGTTGGTGAAGGCCTGGTTTCGTTCGATTGCGCGCAACATCGACGGCACAAGCGTTGGTCGCATGTGCGTGATATCTGTTGAAAGCGGGTTGTACAGTGCAAGTGCATCCTTTGGACTTACGCCGTACATCTCAAGATCAGCGACGCTCACCATGGAATTACTGAAGAATTCCGAGAACCCTGCTCCAGCCAAAAACTTCTTGGCCCACATCGCCCAGTCGAGCGATGCGTCGTCGAATCCTGCTGGCGGACGAGATGCTGGCAACACCGCTGGCATGTTGTGGTACCCATACATACGCGCAACTTCTTCCGTGAAATCGACCTCACCTTCAATGTCGTCCTCGCGCCAATATGGAACGGTAGCGCGGTATTGCTTCCCAGATTTTTCGAGCGCGGATCCGAGGCTCTCCAAAATCTTCGCGACAGTTTTATCCGGAATCTCGATACCAATACGCTGACGGATCCTTTCAAAATCGATCACGAATGCCTTCGGTTCGTACGGTGAAACGCGCTCATCAATCACCTCGCTCGCAATCTCTCCACCACAAATCTCTTGGGTTAATGCGATCGCACGAGCAAGGGCGATTTCCGGCATCTGCACCGAAAGACCCTTCTCAAACAGTGTCTGTGCGTCGGAAGAAATATTCAGCGCACGAGCAGTACGACGCAGTGCAACGGCTTCAAAGCTCGACGCGACAAACACCAATGTGTTCGTTTCTTTCGTTATACCCGTATGCTCACCACCCATGATTCCAGCAATGTCGAGAGGCTTCTTTGCATCTGCAATCACCAAGTGCCCATCAAGGTCGTACGTGGCTCCATTGAGGGCGAGAATATTCTCCCCCTTCTTTCCAAGACGAACATGCAATTCGGCGCCTTCAATCGCCCGATAATCAAATGCGTGCAGTGGCTGCGCGTATTCCAACATGACGTAATTCGTAATATCCACGACAGCATTAATTGGACGCATGCCGCTCAAGACCAATCGTTTCTGCATCCACCATGGCGATTCGCCAACGCGAACGTTCTTCATGACGACCGCCATCTGCCGTCGGCAACGCGTGGTGTCTTCGATCGTTACGGAAAGAGGAATATCGTTCTTCCCCACCGGCAACACCGTCGGCTCCCACGTGAAGTCTGCCTCAATCGCCGTCGCAGCTTCGCGAGCAAGCCCGACGATTCCCTTTGCATCCGGACGGTTCGTCGTCACTTCAATATCGAAAACAACGTCGTGTAAATCAAGCGCATCAGCAATTGGCGTGCCTGCCCTTGCGTCGGTGATCGATGAAAGATCCCAGATCATTCGCTCGCCAGCCTGCAAGCCATCGAAACCAATTTCCGCTGGGCCACACAGCATTCCCGCGCTCTCCACACCACGAATGATGCTCAGCGTAATTTCGTGCGTCTCGCCGCTTCCGCCACGAACCATTGCGCCAGGCAACGCCACCGCAACACGCATGCCTTCCACAAGATTTGTTCCGCCACAAACGATTGTTGTTTCTTTTTCACCAATATCGACGACAGCAACACGAAGCCGATCCGCATTCGGATGCTGTGTAGCCGTCTTTACGTCACCAACAACAATATTTCTGCAACGCTCACCAATATCTTCAATCGTCTCCACGCTCATTGAGCGCAAGGAAAATTCTTTCGCGAATTCTTCCGCAGAAAGCTTTGTGTGTACGTGTTCTTTCAACCAGTTGTAGGAAGCGAGAATGTTCATACTAGAATTGTGTGAGGAAACGAAGATCGTTCTTATACAGTGTACGAATGTCGTCGATGTTAATGCCCGAACGCATCATCATCGTGCGCTCAACGCCCCAGCCAAAGGCAAATCCCGTATATTCGTTCGGGTCCAGTCCACCAGCCTTCAACACGTTTGGATGCACCATGCCGGCGCCACCAAGCTCCAACCATCCGCCTTTGCACAGCTTGCATTTTGCACCATCGACCTTGCCCGTTCCTTCACACACCGCACACGAAATATCCAACTCAAAACTCGGCTCCGTAAAACGAAAATGATACGGACGCAATCGCGTTGCACGATCTGGTCCGAAGTATCGCTTCACAAAATAATCGAACACGCCTTTTAATTCTGTAACCGTCACGTTCTTGTCCACCATCAACCCTTCGAACTGGTGGAACATTGGCAAATGCCGCGCACTTGCCTGGCGACGATAACATTTTCCAATGTTGATCATGCGAATCGGCAGCTCGCCTTTCTCGATCTCACGAACCTGTCCGTTGCTCGTGTGTGGCGTAAGAACAATTTTTCCCTTTTCTCCGGTTGCAACGCCACCTTCGTCGCCAATAAAGAATGTTTCCCATTCATCGCGAGCAGGATGTTCCTTTGGCATGTTCAACGCCTCGAATGCGTAATAATCCCAATCCACTTCCGGATGACGAGAGCGGACGAATCCGATGTGCGCAAAAATTCCGCTAATTTCATCGATCGCCTGCGTGGTGAGGTGTAAGTGACCAACGGCCGGCGGAACGCCAGGAAGCGAAACGTCGAGCCATTCTTGTGCCTTCCGCTCTGCAGCAGCACCAGCCACCACACGCGCTTCCGCTGCCTGAAAGCTTGCTTCAATGGTGCGTTTTACGTCGTTCGCAATTTTTCCTGCTTCACGTTTTGCATCAACATCAAGTGCAGCAAGATCCTTCATTGCCTCTGCAAGCCGACCTTTACGGCCAAGATATTCCACGCGAGCAGCCTCAAGCTCGTCGAGTGTTTTTACGTTGATGAAGACCGCGAGGGCTTCAGATTGGAGTTGGAGGAGCGCGTCTTGCATACAACTATTTGAAGAAGATATGAACCACATCTTTTACCGTCACAATTACCACAACTAAGAGCAAAACCGCAAAACCAATGGCATGAACCGTCTGTTCAAACTTTGGCGTTGCTTTCTTTCTACGAATCACTTCGTACAGCAAGAATGCAAGACGTCCGCCGTCGAGCGCCGGAAACGGTAATACGTTGATCACTGCGAGATTGATGGATAGCATTGCCGCAAACTGCACAAGGTGAGAAATGCCGAGCGATGCAACCTGGCCAGTAAGCACTGCGATACCGACAGGACCTGAAAGATTTGCGGAAACGTCCTCATGACGGAAGATACTCGCGATAAGTCCGCCAAATGCAGAGAGAACATCCCACGTGGAGCTCAGTGTTGTTTCGATGCCCTTTACCGGTGCGAGATACCACGGATAATGAACGAAACCCGTTTCAACAATTGCTACACCAACGCCATCGCGGCCAAGCTCTTCCACAAACAGTGGCGCCACGGAAAGCGTCTTCGTTTCTCCGTTGTGCGCAACCATCATCGACAGTGGCGATCCGTCCTCGTGCGGCTTGAGCGCATCGCGAGCCGACTGCCCCGTGGTGTACGCCGTACCGTCGATCGTGAGCACACGGTCGCCAACCTCGAGTCCCGCAACATCAGCCGCAGAATCCGGAAGCACGTCAACGATATTGATTGCGCGGTCGGTCACCGTCACTCCAGCCTCCACGCCGTCCTCCACGATCGCAGGCAAGCCGAACAGGAATCCCACCGTAAATAAGAACCACGCAAGAACCAAGTTCATCACCACGCCAGCAATCACCACAGAAAATCGTCGCCACCATGTTTGTGTCGCAAAGCTGTCCGGCGCGTTCGTGTCGTCGCCAGACTCTCCCTTAATTTTCACAAAACCTCCGAGCGGAATCGCATTAATGCTCCACGTGGTCCCGGACTTTGCCTTCCACGAAAACACCCGCGGCGGAAAGCCAATACCAAACTCCTCAACCGTCATCCCCGCCTTTCTTGCGGCGATATAGTGACCAAACTCGTGTACCAGGACCAAAACAGACAAGAGAAGAAGGAACAAGAGAATAGTCCAAATCATAATGGGCACAGTGTACCTAAAAGTGGAGAACCCGGCCACCCGCGCGTCGCGGAGTGGTCGGGTTCGATGCGTACGCTGCTCAGCCCGTGAGGACGACGATCACGCCGGGGTCGGCGGTATCGCTGTTCTCGTTGGAGTTGGCGGTGGTGCCGGCGTTGGTGCCGGCTCGGTGGGTGTGGTTGACGAGGGCGAGGGCGCCCTGGCCAGTGTTGTTCGCGTTGTGGTCGTGACGGTTCATGCTGGCTCCGGACTGGGTCTTGAGGAACCGCCCGTACTCAGCCCGAGGGCATTGCACGGTCGGCATCTTCAATTACATCACAAAATCGGGGACTGTAAAATATTGCTGTGGAAAAACCTACTTCGCACCCTCAACCGCGGCGACGAATTGCTCACCGCGTTCAACGAAATTTGTAAATTGACCGAAGCTTGGGGATGCCGGAGAAAGAAGGCAAACGGAAGCAAGTTCGCAATGGTCGATCACATCGCGAACGATCTCTGGGAATGTGCTAATCATGATCGGCGCGCCGCCGATCGATCGGATCGCCACCTCGAGACGGGTGGCGTTTTGTAAAAGGTAGATTCGAACCCCAAGATTCACAACACGCTTCGCAAGGTCGGTAAAATCGTATCCACGATCATGCCCTCCAAGGATGATTGCGCCGAGACGATCCTGGAATACTTCGATGGCTGCAAGTGCAGCGGCCGGCGTTGTACAGAATGAATCATTAACAAATTGGATTCCCTGAACGGTTCCAACGTCCTGAAGGCGATGCGGTAAAGATTTGAAACTTGCGAATGCGGAATTAACCACTGCGCGATCGATTCTGAGATAATCGGTTACCGCAAGAACACCGGCCGCATTCTCACGATTGTGGTCGCCGAGGAGTGCAAGCGAGTTCAGCGATGGATCGAGGCGGTCAACGAACGGGATCGCATTCGACCTCACGCGATTCGCAAGATCGACAAGCTTCGGAAACTTTTCGTTGTATATAAAAACATCGTTCGCGGTTTGCAGATCGGCGATGCGCATTTTTGCCGCATGATAGCTCTCCACATCGCCGTGGTAGTCCATGTGTTCTTCGTAGAGGTTGAGAATGACGGAAATGTCGGGAGCGATGACGAGATCGGAAAGCTGGTAGCTCGACATCTCCAAAACGAAAATCGTCTCCGCGGGATCGCTGACGTGTAAAATCGCCGGTTCGCCAATATTTCCCGCGAGAACAACTGGTTTCCCTGCTGCTTTGAGAACGTGAGCAAGGAGAGAAGACGTTGTACTTTTGCCTTTCGTGCCGGTGATGCCGATGATCAGACCCTCAAACCTCCCCCCAGCCCCACTCTCCTCGCCCAACTCAGGCTCGTCGAGCGCCTTCGTAAGGAGGGGGAGATGTCGTCGCTCGGCCATGAACAGATTCGTACTCGAGGTGAAGTGGACGCCGGCGTTTTCCATTTCTTCAACGTATGCACGGTGCCATGGGATTCCTGGCGACTTGATAACGACCGTTTCTGGAGTAACGGCGGCGATGGCGTCGATGAGTTGGTGATATTCGGGAACATCAATCTCCTGCTCGTCGGTAACGATAATTCGTGCGGTAGGAACCTTGGATTTCAAAACGTCGTACGTCGCTTTTCCTTCGCGGCCGAAACCTAAAATGATGACAAGTTTTTCCGAAAGATCAGCGAGACGCATAGACCAATTGAGCATACTCCTCTGGCATGGCGTGTTCCTTTGAGAGCATCAGTGCACGGTCGATAAGCGCGTCGATATCTTTTCGCGTGTTCATCACCTCCGCTTCAAACCATTTCATCATCGGCGAATCCTCGTACTCGCCACGACCATGAATCAACGCGAATGCTGCAATCACTTCTTCGAACTCACCAACGCATTCAAATGGCTTCATCGTCCCGTATCCCGTCAGATCCTTGTACATCGAAAGGAGGTCTTCGCGAACCAGAAGATCCTCACCAAACATCTCCACCATCTTTCGTCGAGGAATAAATGCGCCAAGCATCACAAATACGAACGCACACTTTGGGCACTTCCCACACCATCGCGTTACCGTTGGCACACCACCTTGTTTGTAGTTGGTATTACAGCTCGAAAACACACCAAAGTATTGGGCGTTCGCCGCAAATCGGCGCGCAATATCAAGCTCAGAAAGTGGTCGAAGCAGGCTAAAGATGCGAACATTCTTGGAAACAAACGTTCCGAGATACGTCTGAATATCGCGCTCAGCTTCGAGGCTCTTGCTGTATTGATGGTTGATCACAATGCCGTTCATTTCCGTGTTGCCCGAGTTTGCGCTGCGCTCGTTGGCGAAAATCACATCACGTCGACCGTTCAACATCGCGACGATCGATGCCGCAATCCCGACGTATGCCGTAATTGGCACATGACCATTCCATGCTCCAGCCTTGTTCAGTTCGATAAGTTTCGGATCGATGGTGCGCGACACCGAGAAAAGTTTTCCGCCGACCTCAGTAGCGACTTCACGAATACGAGAGTGATTACCGAACATGAACAGATCGAACGGAATGCTCGCTGCACGCAACATTTCAATCGCGACAAGGGAATCTTTTCCCCCGCCGATAGGCACGATCGCGCCACCGCCAACCAAAGCTCCCTCAACTTCCACCATCGATGGCGCAGAAATTCCATCGTTTGGAAACTGTACGTACCCACGGAAATCCAAATCATTTCGGAAAAAGAATTCTCCAAGCCCGTGCGTGTACAACGTATTCCAAGCGTCTGCCTGTTCAACGGACAACTTTCCGGATTCAACCACGATGGTCGGCGGCAACTTCGCCTTGTAATAACTCACGCCAGCCATGAGATGCAGCGTGAACAAGGCGCGATTCAGTGCGCCATCAATCCCCTCTGGAATTCCCGTTGCCGGGATTGGGAACACCAGTCGCTCCACAAATTCCTCGTCATCGATCCCATACTTCAACAGCACCTCCCCACTCACGCGATCAAAAGAATAGGATTTGAAAATGAATTGTTTCGAGGGGGAAAGAATTGGAGTCATAATCTACGGGTGGAACTGGACAAAGTGGCCATCTGCCTTCAGACAACTCACGAGTTCCTCACGATGTTCCGCGACTTCAGCATCGGTTTTCGCCTCAATAGTGATACGGATAACCGGCTCTGTATTTGATTGCCGCACAATAAACCACCATTCCCGATCAAACTCGCAACGGATCCCGTCGACCCGCTCAACAACTGTTGCCTTTGGCACGAATACAGACTCAATCGTTGCCAAAGCCGCCGCCTTATCGCGAACTTCGATATTGATCTCCCAACTATTTGCGTACACCCGAACATCACGAACAAAATCTGCCATCAACACCCCCGACGCCTTCCACAAGGAAAGCATTCGAACAAACGCGTAATCGACAGACTCAAGATTATTGAATTCCTCAAAAAAGAAATGGCTCGAGACTTCCCCACCGAGCGGCGCGCCTTCGCTGTGCATCGCCCCAATAACAATCGTTCGTCCGACCGGCTTCATGACGGGAATACCGCCATACTTTCGGACCGTATCCGCAGTGGTCCAACTCTGGTTTGGCGCAAGAATAACCTTTTTCCCCGGAGTTCTTTGCAATAAATCACGCGCAAAAATCGCGAGAGCAAGGTCTCCACGAAGCGGCACGCCCTCATTATCCAAGAAGCCTACCCGATCAGCGTCACCGTCGAGCGCGATACCGAGATCGGCCTTGGACTCAAGAATTGCCGCAGTGGCGAAGCGAAGGTTTTTCTCAACCGCAGGGTTAGGATCATGATTGGGAAACGATGCATCTGGTTCTGAAAACAAAGAAACAACTTCAACGCCCAGCCGCTGGCACAACGGAACAAAACTTAACGCGCCCATGCCGTTACCGTAATCAATCACAACACGGGTACCGGCAAATGAGCTTTCGCCCCCACGAGCAACGCAAGCATCGAGATATTCCGGCAAAATATCGAGCGAAGAAACGCTCCCCTTCTCCGTCGCCCCCTGCAAATCCTTATCGCACCAAAGTTTAATTTCCGATCCAGCAATGGGCATACCGTTGTGATGCGCCATTTTTATCCCATTGTATTCCGGAGGATTATGCGATGCCGTCACCATGAGGCCCGCCTCTATCTCCGCCCGGGACGTCACGGCAAAGTTATACATTGATGTACTGCACATGCCGATCTCCACAACATGCGCACCCATACTTGTAATGCCCTCAATTGCAGCCTTTGCCAATGCCGGACTTGTTGCCCGCATGTCGCGCCCAACAAGAACAGTCCGGGCACCGGTCATCGCCACTAACGCCATCCCAGCTCGCCGTGCCACGTCTTCCGTTACCTCTTCCAAAAGACCCCGAATATCGTATGTTCGAAAGATATGTGCCGGAAATTCCATAAATTTGGCTTACATTAGCAACAAGTAGCATTTTACCGCTTTACGGTGAGTGAGGAAAGACCTACAATAACGCTAAGACTTTAACATAGAACTTCCTCCTTTGGTCTATTTTCAACTCACGCCATCGCAAACTTTTTCAACGTACCGAGAAGTACGCTCAAAAGCTTTGCTCGTCGTTCGTCGAAACTAGCCTCAAATGAGAAAGTTCTAATAATAACATCTCTATTATGCCATTCATGATCCTGGTCGGGGTTCTTGTACTCGGTGGGCTGTGGCTTGTCGTCGTCTTTAACGGCCTTGTCACCAGCAAGAACCGCGTAGACGAAGCATGGGCGGATATCGAGGTGCAATTGAAGCGCCGATACGACCTTATTCCAAACCTCGTGAACGTGGTGAAGGGATACGCGACGCATGAGAGCTCGGTGTTCGAGAACGTGACGAAGGCTCGGAATGCTGCGATGAACGCAGGGAATCCAGCTGAACACGCAAAGGCAGAAAACATGCTCACCGGCACACTCAAGACGTTGTTCGCCGTTGCAGAAAACTACCCAGACTTGAAGGCATCCGATAACTTCAGCCATCTGCAGCGCGAGCTCGTTGATACCGAGGACAAGATTCAGGCTTCACGCCGCTTCTACAACGGCAACACGCGCGACTTCAACACGAAGCTCCAGGTGTTCCCAACCAACATGGTGGGCAACATGCTCGGCTTCAAAAAATACGACTTCTACGACGCGCCTGAAGTTGCCGACATCGCACCGGTGGTGACGATGTAATGAGAACGGTTAATCGGTGGACTACCACCTTGGTCAATCGCTGGTGCTTGGTCAAAGCGTTTATTCCTGAGATCCCATCAAGTCGCTCCTTAACCAAGGGTAATCCCGATTAACCAAGCGTAGCGATTAACCGCCTTAACCGTCCCCTATGTACTCCGACATCAGTAGCAATAAACGCCGCACGTGGGTTCTCATTGCAATCATGAGCGTCATTGTGATTGGACTGTCATGGTTCATTGGCATGCTGTATGGGCTAGATATTGAGAGCAGCATCATCCTTGGTACGATGATTGCCACAATCTACAGCCTCATTAGTTACTACGGATCCGCATCAATTGCACTTTCCGTCAGCGGCGCAAAGCCTATTGTGAAGGCCCAAGCTCCAGATCTCTACAACGTCGTGGAGAATCTCTGCATCGCAAACGGACAGAAGACACCAGAAATCTACATTATCGACGACGCGAGCCCGAATGCATTTGCAACGGGACGAGATCCGGAACATGCGTCGATCGCATTCACCACGGGAATCCTCGCGCTTCTCACTCGCGAAGAACTCGAAGGCGTTGCCGCACATGAACTGTCACACGTGAAAAACTACGACATTCGTGTCATGACTATCGTCGTGGTGCTCGTCGGATTAATCTCCTTGATCGCCGACATTCTCATTCACGTCCGCATCGGAAAGAACGACAACAAGGGCGGGAACATTGGTCTGATACTCATGATCGTCGGCATTGTGCTCGCGATTCTCTCTCCGCTCTTTGCTCAGCTAATTCAACTTGCGATTTCTCGAAGCCGTGAGTATCTCGCCGACGCCAGTGGCGCGCTCCTCACTCGATATCCAGAAGGTCTCGCGTCTGCGCTCACCAAAATCGAAGCGCACGGTGTACCAATGAAGAACGCCAATCATGCCACCGCGCACCTCTTCCTCAGCAACCCATTCGGCGCAAAGAAAGAATCACGTTCATGGTTCGCGAACATGTTCTCTACGCATCCTCCAATGCATGATCGTATTACCCGCCTCCGAAACATGGGTCGATAACTCCTGACGATTATGAACGAACTTCTCGAAACATTCACCAGCCATCTCAAAGCCGTGCTGACACGGGCGTTGTGTTTGGCGGTGGAAGAAGGCGGCGACACTATTGCACCAACGCATTTGCTTTGGGCACTGGGAACCGAGGAAGGCTGTATCGGCGCAGAAATTCTTCGTAAAGCCGGAGCGACGCCGGCAAGCTTGCGACGATTGGTGTTCCTCGACGAAGCAGGTTTGCCCGACGACGCGATTATGCGTGCGAGCAAAATTACTCCCCTGCTTTCCGAAGAGTCGAAGGCAATGATCGAAAAGGCGGTTCATGCCGCTGGCGTGCATGGCCATCGCTACGTCGGCACCGAACACTTGCTCCACGGTATTGTGGAGGCGAAGACGTCCGAAATCGCAACGTACCTCGTCACCGATGGCATCAGCGAAACCGTGATCCGCGACAACCTCGCGACCGTATTTCAAACCACCGCAAACTTTCCAGAAACACTAGAAAACGCAAAGGGTGTTCGTGCGGCGGTGAAACAAACTGACGACAAGAAACCGTGTGAAGACTGCGGACATGTGCACGCCGACGACGAACATGGTGAAGAAAAAGATTCTGCATTAGGATATTTCACCACCGAACTCACCGATAAAGAGATCGCAGACGCCATTGACCCGGTCATTGGCCGCGACGAAGAAATCGACCGTGTTGTTGCGATCCTTGCGCGACGGACAAAAAATAATCCTCTCCTCCTCGGCGAGCCAGGTGTAGGAAAGACCGCAATCGCGGAAGGTTTGGCGAAACGTATTCTTGAAGGCACCGTTCCCGACGCTGTGCTTCGACTACACGTTCATCGCCTCGACATGTCCGCACTTGTTGCGGGAACCATGTACCGCGGTGATTTTGAAGCTCGTGTCACACAGCTTCTCGACGAACTGCAGGAACGCGACGATGTTGTGCTATTCATCGACGAAATTCACACGATCATTGGCGCTGGTGCGGCAAGTGGGTCGCTCGATGCGGCAAACATGCTCAAGCCAGCACTCGCGCGCGGCGAGTTGCGCTGTATTGGTGCAACAACGTCGGCCGAATACAAAAAACACATCATGGTGGATGCTGCACTCGAACGCCGATTTGCAACCGTGACGGTTCGCGAGCCAAGTGCAAACGAAACACTGAGCGTGCTCAAAGGGATCAAGCACCGCTATGAGAAGCACCACACCGTTCTCTATCCTGACGCTGTCCTCGAAACAATCGTACGCATCGCCGATCGATACATGACCAGTAAACAGTTCCCCGACAAAGCCATCGATCTCCTCGACGAAGCCGGAGCTCATGCCAACGTTGGCCGAAAACCTGCTGATCGCCGTGCGCTCAAAATCCGAGCACTTGAAACCGAGCTTGAACGCATTCGTGAATCAAAGTCGTCTGCAGTAACCAACGAACGCTTCCCCGACGCTGTTGCATTCAAAGAAAAGGAAACGAAGCTTCAATGCGAGATCGATGAATTGAAGGCAGCGCCAATCACGCATCCTGTGATTACCATCACGAACGACATGATTCTTGCCGTGGCGTCGAAAACGACCGGAGTTCCCCTAGCTCGCCTCAATGCAGACGATCATGAGTCGCTCCGAAGTCTCGACGAGCGTCTTCAGAGGCACGTTGTCGCCCAAGACTCTGCCGTATCGATCGTTGCAAACGCGATGCGCCGGGCAAAACTTGGTTTCGCAAAGCCAAACCATCCACTCGCGTCCTTTCTCTTCGCTGGTCCATCCGGCGTGGGAAAGACTGCGCTCGCCAAGGCGCTTGCTCTGGAGATGTTCGGCGACGCAAAGGCGCTCATTCGTTTTGATATGAGCGAGTTCGCCGAAGGGTTCAGCGTCAGCAAGCTCGTTGGCGCTCCAGCGGGGTATGTCGGCTATCGCGAAGGCGCAAAGCTCAGCGATGCCCTGCGCGATCGCCCACACGCCGTGATTCTCTTCGACGAACTCGAAAAAGCACACAAAGATGTTCAGGCGCTTCTCCTCCAGATTCTCGATGAAGGATCGATCACCGATGCAACCGGAGCGAAAGTGAACTTCCAGCAAAGCGTCGTGATTATGACCACGAATGCTGGGCAGGATCGATTACAAAAGAAAAACCTCGGTTTCCACGAAGCGCAAAACTCAACGTCGCAAATCCACGACGACCTCCGCGCCGTCTTCGAAGAGCAGTTCCGCCCAGAGCTCGTGAACCGTATCGGTCATATCTGTGTCTTCAACCCGCTAAAGTCCGACGACATCATCGCAATCACGAAGCTCGCCATCGACGACATGATCGCACGGCTTAAAACAGCGAAGCTCTCGGTAACACTTCCCAAGAAGCTCGCAGAAACGCTCGCAAAGCACGTGAAAACCAGTCACGGCGCCCGCGACATCCATCGCGTGCTCGAGGAACGTCTTGAACACACCATCGCCAACGCGATTCTCGCCACGAAACGACCCAAATCGCATCTCAATGTCACCATTGAAAAGGACGGCAATATCAAAGTCCGATAATACACAAAAGCTCCCCAAAAATCGGGGAGCTTTTGTATTGCGCGTGATATAATCAGGTCATCCACTATGGCGGCGACCGCCACATCATCGCGAACGTCTCCCTCAAACCCCAGCGTCGTCCTTCGCGCTGCTCGTCTTGAGGCACAAAAAAAACAATTTGGACGAACAGCTCCAGGAAACAGACAAGGCCTCAGCATGCGACCAACATCCTCAAACTTTGCTCAAGATGAAGGGCGTTTTCAGGGAAATTCTGTCGCTCGTATGCGCGCCGATCGCCACGCGGTTCAACGGTATGCAAATCCCGGCGCATCAATGCCAAAACTACAGGAAATGAGTAACTCCCTTCGCGATAGTGATACCGACCAAGAAGAAGACGCAAACGAGATCGATGAACAAGAGGCGCAGATTGCGGATGAAAACGACCAAGCACAGAACTTTCAGCTTGCCGCACGAGCACGGTCTCGCGCTAAGGCGGCTACTGGAGATGCATCGCGAAAAATGATGGATCAGGGGAAAAAACAATTAGAAAGGACTTTTTCGCAGGCCCAGGCTCAGCTTACCGAATCCGGAGGATCACTCCTTGACGAAGGACAATTTCTAGAAATGGTGGACACGATCGCAACAGGGAAATCGATCACACGAGCGACGCTCAGCATCTTTCAAGGAAGTATGAGTGAAGCAACGAAATCAATGCTCGAAAAGTTTTCTTTACCGATGTACAAAATGAGCGATGCAATGGGCGGCCCGTCTGCCGCCTCAACGACTGCTCAAGCGGGCAAATGGGCATCAGTTCTCTTTTTCTTTTTACCATTCATTCTCATCTTCCTTCTCCTCGCATTCGGAACTGCCGCAGATGCTGCACATGGGAACTTAAAAAATGCGCTCACTGTCCTCCGAGGATCCCTATAAACCGTCTATGTCTGACCGCCTAAAATTCGTTCTCAAAATCGCCGGCTTCATCCTTGCCTGTATATTGATTGCCCTGGCGATCTATTTCGTCTTCTTCAAAAAGGCGGTGACGACCATTACGACAGGCCCAGGAACGACAACAACGGGAGGAGCATTGCCAGGAGCTGCAACAGGCACGCCAGGAACAACGACGCCAGGAGGAACCACGGGAGGTGGATCAACTGGTGGTACGCAGCTTCCGCCGTCTACCATTGCCAAAGGTGGCGAGACGTTCACCACACTCCTCACGAATACGTCAGTAAAAAGCCCAACCGTTACCGCCAACGGCACAATTGCGTATTACGATCCTGCGGATGGAAAATTTTACACGATCGATTCTGAAGGGAATGTCGTCGCGCTTTCACAGGTAACATTTCCCAAAGCAGACACGGTAACTTTTGATGCTGGAGCAACAAGCGCCGTGATCGAGTTCCCAGACGGAAGCAATGTTGTCTACGATTTTGAAACCGCGAAGCAGGTAACACTTCCAAGCCATTGGGAAGATTTCTCATTCTCCGGCACTGGCGATTCGATTGCTGCAAAAAGCATTGGAACGGATGCATCAAACCGGGCGCTTGTCGTAACGAACACCGACGGTTCAGAAACAAAAGTCCTTGCAAACCTTGGATCCAACGACGACAAAGTCTCCGTGAGCTGGTCACCGGATAATACTGTTCTTGGTTTCTCCGCAACCGGCGGGAGCACGGGCGGCACATTCGGCAGACAGGAAATTTATCTTATCGGCCCAGACGGCAGCGCATCGGGTGTGCTCATTGTGGACGGAACAAGCTTCCATAATATCTGGGCTCCAGACGGAAACCATCTCCTCTACTCTGTCGCAGACCCTGGAAATGGATACAAGGCGACACTTTGGTATGCGGACAGCAAAGGCGATCGCAAAGGCGATAGCCGAAAGAAGATGGCAGTGTCTACACTCGTCAATAAGTGCACCTTCGCTTCAGGAAGCACCGCCTACTGCGGAGTGCCGCGCGAAATGCCGCCAGGAGGCGGAAGCGACGAATCGCTTATCACCGCATCGGATGATGTATACAAAATCAACATCAGCACCGGCAACGCAACGCTCGTAGCAATCCCCGCCGCAGACACAAAGATCTTTTCCCCAAGCATTTCCAGCGATGGCGCAAACTTCTTCTATGCCGATGCGGCTGGGCGCCTCAACGTTATCCGTCTTCAATAACCTATGAAATACTTCTGGCACTTCGTTATCTCCATCGGCGTTCTTGCACTTATCATGTTTGCGTTTTTTGGCGCATCGCTCCGATTCGGAAATCAGATCACCTACACAGATCAAGTAGCAATCACTGAACCGAGTATTACATTCGTGGATCCTACACTTGGGAGCGCCACCGCCAAAGCCACGGTAGTCGTGTACGGAGACTACGGATGCGATACTTGCGCCACGCTTGATGCAACGCTCGTGAATCTTCTTGCCGACGACTATCCAAACGATCTCCGCATCGTATGGAAAGACATGCCAAATACCTCACAACATCCTGAGGCGCTCAACGCGGCTATCGCTGCCCGATGTGCTGGAGACCAAGGAAAGTTCTGGGAATACAACGCACAGCTTTTAGCGAATCAGACAACACTTGGGGCAGAACTGTACAACACTATTGCTATCCAGCTCGGGCTGAAGAGCTCAGCATTCGCCTCATGCCTTAGTCAGCAGACCCCAGCACCAATCATTCAGCAAACCTACGAGGAAGGTCTCGCGCTCGGCATTTCCGCAACGCCAACCATGTTCATCAACGGCACGCGCTACACTGGAGCCGTAGATAAGGGCACGCTCAAAACCATCATCCGCCAAATTGTCGTTGCAAAAACATGAATCGCTTTTTGAAATATTTCCTTGTCGGTGCCCTGTGCTTCATCGCTTTTCCCAAGGCGAGCCTTGCGATAACCGACGAATCGCTCGATGCAAAAAACGAAGCTTCAGCCTCATGCGTGGCAGATTCGTATCACTGTAGCTGCACCGGGGCATCATCCGTAGCGGGAAGCAGCTCTTCTGAAGCCACGGCCTCGGCGGCAACGTGCGATACCTTCTGCGGGAAAATGGATGCGCAAACCTACAGCCTCACCTGTACGGATACAAGCGGTAGAACAAATCAACCCGTCAGCCAAGGGAATGTTGGAGACACTATACCAACAGCGGGATTAGCAGATGCTGTTGCAGACACAAAAGCAGATTTTCTCGTTCCAAATCTGAATGTTCAAATTCCGGGATTTTCTGGATTCAGCACACCAACATCTTCAACGTCTGGAGGCTATGTAAGCGTCAATTTTCTCGCAGAATACGTTAGCGCCCTGTACGGGTGGGCACTAGCCGCAGGCGCACTCGTCGCCGTGGTTATGATGATGCTCGGGGGTTTGCAATACGTCATGTCCCGCGGAAAAAATACATATATTGAAAAGGCAAAAACGCGGATCACCAACGCCATCACCGGGCTTGTTTTACTTCTTGCCGCGTACAATATCGCATTCCTTATCGACCCAAACACTACGATACTCAAATCACTCAATGTTACAGATGTAGCGGGCATTGAGGCAGATATCGCAGAACAAGGCGGCGAAGAAGAAAGCGACAATATTACACCGAACACGCTCCCAATTAATGCCGTACCAATTAGCGGCGATCATATTGCATACGTCGGAAAATCCGATGATAAATTCGCAGACGCAGACGTCGTTACTGCTTTGCAAAATGCAGCGAATGCGTTTTACGCAGCCACAAATAAAGATATCTCCGTCACCGATGCCACGCGAAGCCTCAAAACACAAGCTACAGATTTTTATAATAATTGTTTAAAAACCGGAACGTGTTCTCCGACGACATGCAATCCAACGAGTAAAGATGTGGTCACAAAATCAGGAAGTAAATATGTCCTTGTTGGAGAATATGCTACGCTCACGGACGCGGAAAACATTATTTCTGCGATGGTTGAACATGCCACGCTCAGCAATTGTCCACACACGTCTGCCGTGGCGATTGATGCTTGGGGCGGCCCAAGAGCCGGCGATTTCAAAAATGATGTCGCGCTCCAACAGAGCCTCATTACCGCAATGATCGGCGCTGGATTCTGTAGGCTTTCGATCGAAGCCTGGCATTTTGAACTCGAAGCAAAAAAGGTTTCCAAACGTTCCTGCACACAAAGCTGGAATACAACAGCGTATATTGATAAAAATACTGGCAAATTAGAATCTAGAGCAAGTAGTTGCAAAGTTTGGAATTTTAGAAAGTCGTACTGCGCTATTCCAAAATGATAATCTCTTCTATGTTTCTCTGCACCCACTGCGACGCACAAAGCTTGAAATGGATTTGCAATGACAGTCGATAATTATCTTTCGTGATATGAACAAAAATGAACGAATGCAGCTATTATCTCGTGCAAGAACTGTTCAACAGAAAGAACAGGAACGAACAACAAAAAAAGAATCGAAAGATCCTACTTTTTTAGAAACAGATGGAATCTACGAAATACCCGATGAAGAAATAGAAAAGTATTTTACTCCGGCAAAAAAACCGGAAGTGTACAAATTTCAAAAAACTTTCTCTAGGGACTTTCTAGAATATCTGAACGACGAATTCAGAACATTCGATTCTCGCAAACTACAAATACCGGCGTACGGAGCTGCCACCATGAATCGTTTCCTAATGATCGTCGGTAATCTACGCGGAGACTATCACAAGCGACTGGTACGCAATGAAGGTGCCTACTGGCTCTTTGAACGATGGCAGGGCATGAGACTCAAAGAATTTTGTTTGGAACTCTTGGATACTGCAGGAAGACCGTCTTCTCGCGTTACAGCAACAAGACTCGAAAGGAGAGAGCAACAATTCGATCTTTCCACGGTAAACCATCCTGTTCTGAAAGAATTCTTCGCTCATTACCCACCCTCAATCACAAATACAACATCAATGGATGCAGAACAGATACGAAATGACTTTTTTATCGTCGATCGTACACGGGAAGTTACCGAAGATGATTGCGAAAAAGTACAACAACTCGCCCTCAAAACCGAAGAAGCACTTCGTGAATATCGCGTCGCACTAGGAGAAGATGTGACGGACGGATTGTTCGATATCCACAAAAGTGGAGAAAGAAAATCCTGGCTTCATGTTCAGCTCAATGGAGGAGCAGTACACGATGAACAATTCGGAAAAATATTTATCAATATTTCTCCAGAAAGATTTCATGCACTTTTCGAAAAGCTCAGTAAAGATCTTCTCGAAGCAAGTCTTGCTCACGACTTCCCTCTTGATCTGAAAACGCTTGTACGCTGCACGAAAAAAGAACTTGAACGCATAGAAAAGATTGTGGTGTATTTTAACGACCCGCATATTTCTCACATCATTAAGGTGCTCGAGGAACTCGTAGAAGAATTCCCTGAACTTCTTGAGAACAATGCATCATTACCCTTTGCTCTCCCACTAAAAATCAACGGAAAACCGACGACGGCGATGACTTTTGCACAACAACCTGTGGGCGATGGATCTTGGGCCGAAAGCAGATCGAGCATTCTTGCTCAAATCTTCTCACTGGTAGAGCACGGTGAAGATCCAGTTCGCGCACTTGATATTGCATGTGAACGCAGTAACGTAAGTAAAGATCACCCAGCATTTGAAGCAGGAGGTGAATCTCATTTTCCAGAAACACAAAAATATCTTGAGATCTCGTAACATCTGAAATATGTTTCTCTGCACCCACTGCGACGCACAAAGCTTGAAATGGAGTGGACGGTGCGTGACGTGTGGACAGTGGGGCACGGTGTTTGATGAAGCTGAAGTTCCGGAAAAAGCGGGACAGAGCAGATCAAAAGGTACCAAGTCTCGACCAGCCGTAACACTCAACCTCGCTGCAGCAACAACGGCAATCGTTCAACGACAATCAACGAACATCAGCGAGCTTGATCGCGTTCTTGGCGGCGGGCTTGTTCCAGGATCGGTGACGTTACTTGCCGGAGAACCAGGAATCGGAAAATCAACACTGGTGGCGCAGTTGGCCGCGAGTTTTACCTCCTCCCTACCCCCACTCTCCTCGCCCACTGCAGCTCGTCGAGCGCCTTCGAAAGGAGGGGGAGATGTCAAGAACTCGTACTACGCCTCCGGCGAAGAATCCGAAGGCCAAGTTCGACTTAGATTCGTTCGGCTTGGGCTTGATCCTGCGCACGTTGTCTTTTCAAATGCCACAGAAACTGGATCCATCATCGCTGCCGCGGAAGCGATGAAACCGAGCATCGTTATCGTTGATTCGATTCAAACGATGATGACCGAAGGTGTGGAATCGTTTCCTGGAACGCCTACGGCAGTGCGCGCTGCAACATCTGAGCTCATCTCGTACGCCAAGGCGTCGAATGTGCCGGTGCTTATCATCGGCCAGGTAACGAAGGACGGGATCGTTGCAGGCCCAAAGACACTCGAGCACCTCGTGGATACGGTTTTAACACTCGAAGGCGATGCAACAAGCGCGTATCGATTACTCCGCGCGAGCAAGAATCGATTTGGAAGCGTGGAAGATGTTGGCGTGTTTGCAATGACGGAAAAAGGAATGGTTCCCGTGGAGAATCCTTCCGCAATGTTTTTGAAGGAACGCGTTGACGGCCCAGGATCGGTAGTGACGTGCATCATGGAAGGCAATCGCCCATTCCTCGTTGAAATTCAGGCACTTATCGATAAAAGCTTCTTCCCAAATCCTGTGCGACGCACCAGTGGTTACGATGTTGGACGATTACAAATGCTCCTCGCGATCTTAAGCAAACGCGCCGGAGTTCGGCTGTACGATCAAGACGTGTACGTAAACGTTGTTGGCGGACTAAAGCTCGACGAACCAAGCGCCGATCTCGCTGTTGCTGCTGCGATTCTCTCTGCTATCGACAACGTCACCTTCCCCGCAAAAACTATCGTCATCGGCGAACTTGGCCTTGGTGGCGAAGTGCGATCCGTCGCCTTTAGCGAACGTCGCAGAAAAGAAGCGGAACGACTGGGATTCGGAACGATCCTCGACCCGAAGTCGATCAAAACCGTCAGCGAACTGAGAGCGAAGATGAAGTAGTTACTCGAAGTGCACCTCGTCCACGTATTCTTGTAAACGATCACGAAGTTCGGGATAGACCGCGAGATCCGGGCTTTCGTCGAGAAGTTCTTTGGAAAAGTCTTTTGCGGATCCCATCAAGTCGATATCGTTCATCGTGCCGAGCTTGAACTGATCGAAACCGGATTGTTCGGTGCCGAAAATGTTTCCTGCGCCGCGGAGTTGAAGGTCTTTTTCCGCCAAATCAAATCCGTCCTGGCTTTCCACAACGGCCTGCAAGCGCATGCGCGCCACTTCGCCAAGGATTCCCGTCGGATGAAGGTAACACGCGCTCTCGTGTGCTCCACGACCCACACGACCACGAAGCTGATGGAGCTGCGCTAATCCGAAACGCTCTGCGCCTTCAACGTACATCACTGTCGCATTCGGGACGTCAACGCCGACCTCGACGACCGTCGTTGAAATAAGCATCTGCGCCTCGCCTTGCGCAAACGCGCGCATCACGTCGTCCTTTTCTTTGGTTTTCATTCGGCCGTGCAACATCATTACCGAGTAGCCTTTGAATGCACCAGCTGAGAATTCTTTATGTACATCGTGCACCGAGTTTGCGCCAAGTGCATCGGATTCCTCAATCAGCGGACACACAACGAAAACCTGACGACCCGCATCCATTTGTTTGCGCATCGCCTCATACACCGGTTCTTCCCTCCCTGGTTCAACCACGCGTGTTGCGATTGGCTTACGACCTGCTGGATATTCGTCGAGTACGGAACGGTCGAGATCGCCATAGAGTACGAGCGCTAACGATCGTGGGATCGGCGTCGCGGTCATCGACAACAAATGTGGGACGCTATCTTGATCTCCGCGACGATCCTTGAGTGCCTGACGCTGCCGCACGCCGAACCGATGCTGCTCGTCGACGACAATAAAGCCAAGACGATCGAAAAGCACGTCGTCCGTGAGTAATGCGTGAGTACCGACCGCCAACTGAGCCTGGCCGTTTCGCAATGCCGCGAGCAGCTGTGCCTTCGTCACTTCTTTTCCACCAACGCGACGCTTTGTTCGCGTGTACAGCGCAATCGTCATCTTGTCGCCAAAAAGCTTCTGCAATGTTTGCGCATGTTGTTCGGCAAGGATTTCCGTTGGTGCAAGAATTGCGGACTGCCAACCATCTTTCGCCGCATTCAACGCAACGATTGCTGCAACCACCGTCTTTCCGCTACCCACGTCACCCTCAAGAAGCCGATTCATCGGCTCCGGACGATTCATGTCCTTAATAATCGCCCAGATCGCCTTCTTCTGAGCACCAGTCAAATCGAACGGCAACTTTGCAACAGCAGCACGAACCACGTCCTCGAAAAACGGAATCTTTGGCGCATTACGCTGCTTCATCTCTCGTCGGCTCTTGGCCGCGAGGAGCTGATGCAAGAAAAACTCGTCAAACTTTAATCGACGAAGCGCGGCGTTCTTGTCCTCTTCCGATCGCGGAAAGTGCATCTCCGCAATCGCCTCCTGAAGCTTGATGAGATCGATCTCGCGGATGATCCGCCCAGGCATCCAGTCAATCACTTCAGCGATCGTTGAAAGCGCAGCCTCGGCAACCTTTCTCCGAAGCTTCTGTGTGAGCGCTCCAGTCAATCGGTAAATCGGAACAATACGTCCAGTGTGTTTTGTCGTTTCCACCTTTCCAAGAATCTCGTACACCGGATTCACCAACGACAACCCATATCGATCATCCACCTTCCCTGCCAATGAAACAACCTGGCCGGGCTTAATCACCTTCGTCAAAAACCCCTGATGGAACCAAATTGCCTTCATCGTCCCCGTGCTGTCTTGCACGAGTGCCTCGGTGACCATCATGCGCATCGATTTCTGGCTACGACGATTTTCGATGGCCGTAATGGTTCCCTGCACCGTTACCTTCGCGCCAGGCTTCGCGTCCGCAATGGAAATTGCGTTGCTCAAATCGTCGTAACGGAATGGAAAATCAAAAAGCGCGTCTCGCAAAGAGACAACGCCAATACGAACAAAATCCTTTGCTTTCGCAGCACCAATCCCCGCAATACTCGCAACAGAATCCTTTAAATGGAATGCCATAGCATCGACGCAGGGTAGCAGAACAGTAGAAAAATAGCAACGGTTTATAAACGATGACGAAACCTAAAAGAAAGGGACGACATCTCTTTTTGCAAGTTACAATTTCAAAAGTTCGAAAATTTCTTGCCACTGACCCATTGCTCCTTCAATTAAATCTTCGAGGGACATAATATAATTGTCGTCCGCATCAACGATATCGGCAGAAATAACGATTGCGACATTGCCAGTGGAAGAAAATTTACCAGTGAATGGATCCATCGAAAAAGACATGGACGGATTGTCCTTGTCCGTCCTGCCCTGAAGCCCAGTCCCAATATCAACAATTTTAGGACTTCTTCCAGACCTTTCTGGCTTTGTCAGTGGATAGCCGTGCTTCTGAGAGTTCGCCAAGTCAATAATTAATTGAAGATGCGGTGAGCCTTTTATTTTGTTCTCAATTAAGCCAGAACTCATTCCCCTTCTCCTCACCTCATTCTTTAGGTTGTCCTTTAAATCTGCGATTCCCCCAATTATCCACCCGACCTTATTTCCAAGATCCGCGACATCAGTTCCTCCATCAAAAGAAACTGAGACCGTGTGATAAATACCCTCGACCCCGTGTTCTACGCGTATGCGGCTTTCGATATTCGAGTCTAAACGCGAGTTGAGCGCAAGATATAGTCTTTCAAGACGAGCTTTAATGTCGTTATAGTCCATAAGTTTACTATTTTTGTACGATAAAATTGAGATAATTCTTCGTCCCTGGCGTGTATTCGGCGAAGTGGACAATTTCGAATCCGTTTCGAACCAGAATCTCCTCGAGCTCGGTCTTCGAATAAAAACTAAACCATCGCGGTGCGTCGATTTCGGAACTTGGTCGATATCCATCAAAATCTCCTTCGCGCATCCCAATCGCGAACACTCCCCCGTCTTTCAAAACCCGCCGAATTTCGTTCATCGCTACATCGATCCGAAATTTCGGCATATGAAGCAACGACGTATACGCCCACACCCCGCCGAATTCCCCATCGGCAAACAACATTGATTCGAAGTCGCCGAGAACCGATCGGAAGCCTTGCGCCTGCGTCAGCGCAATCATCGCTTCTGATGCGTCGAAGCACGTTACATCGATCTCCCGGTTTCGAAGAAGAACGCTGTCACGACCAGGTCCGCTCCCGACGTTCAGAACCTTTCCCGAAACCCGACCCGCAAATTCATCAACGAAATCCGCCGGAAATCGCGCCCAAAAATCCACGGTCTCGTTGTCATACGCCTGAGCAAGAGCGTTATAGGTCGCAATGGTTTGTATATCCATAGAACGAATGACCCTCTCCTTACGGAAGCTTTTCCATGCTCTCCGTGGGCTGCCCAATAATACGCATCTTGAGACCGTCATTCTTTTCCGCTTCCTCGATCACTTCAAGCGGAGGCGTCCAATCGTCAGGCTGTTCGCCGACAAAGTTATTTCCCGCAACAAAGAATTTAATCTTCTTTCGATCCTCGCCATACACACATTCTGCCCAGCGAATCTTTGCGTAAATAGCGTGCTCAAGAATCTGCACAGGAATCACGCCCTTCTTCGTGAGGTAAAACGTTTCTTCGAAAACATGGTTGAATTTTCCGGTTGGAAATTGGTTGGCGGCAAAAACGAGAATATCTTTCTCTTCTGCAGCCTTCATGATTGCGTCGATTTGTTGATAGTTGAAACTAAAACTTCCATATGCAACGAGAACGAGTGCAACCTTATCCAGATGGGAAACGTACTGAAACAACTCCTCGGGGTTCACACCGACTTGCCCGCGGATTGTGGCCACGTTGGTGTATCCACGGAAAATAATAGGCTGAAACACGTCGTCTGTCGTCGATGTTCGTTGAAATTCGTTCAGGAATTGCGAAGTAATTCCACTCAACATGAAGTCCGAGGCATTCATGAGTTTTTTACGCCCCGGGCAGTCAAAGATGTTCACCGCTGTGTCGCTGATGCGAATCGCACCGATCGGTGAAAACGCTCCGCCCTGTGTTCCTCCGCTACAAATGAACACCGTATTTTTCCGGTTGCGCTTAAATTCCGAAAGCATGTTTAAGCTGTACGCAAAGTTAATACCAACGTCGGTAATTTTATGCGTAATGGATTTTTGTGCGCCCACGTAGGCGACACTAAACGGAAGATTCGGCCCAAGCATAATCTGTGCGTATGTGGCACAAATGTTTAACGTGTCGGTTCCGTGCGCAATAATGAATCCCGCAAATCTGCTCCGAGTGTGGTAGCTGAGCTGCGTATAGATCCACGTCATCGCAATCACCGTGTCTGCAACATAATCGATCTCCATTTGCGACGATGGGGTAAGCCGATGAAACGGCACCGTAACCACACCAAACCGATGTCCGAGCCCACTTCCCGCAAACTTCAAAAGATACTCTGCCGATGTAGCACTCTGCGCAACACCATTTTCGTCGTACGTCGTTGCAATGGTTCCACCGGTGGTAATCATGCACACGAGCTCTTTTTCTGGCTCATGCTCACTGATCTTTTCCAATTGTGCGACGGCTTCACGAATACGCTCAGGATTAATAATACGGATATTCTCAATATCGAATGCGTCTTCCTGAAGAACGTGCGGATTGGATTTTAGTCGAAACGTCTTTCCTTTCATGGCGATGGGAGCGGTAGGGTCGTAATGCTCAAAAAGAAAATGACCGGCGTTGTCAAAACCGCTGTAGAGTTTTCCCGATGCGTCGCGAAACCAGGCAGCGGGAACCTTTGGTGTTTTGCGAACAGTCTTTTTCTGAAGGCGCTTTTTCGGCATACATTTATCCAACACGCTTTTTCAAACTTTCCCGAGGCTGGCCAATGGCACGCATCGCGAAACCGCCAGTAATTGAGGCCTCATGCCGAACATCAAGCGGAGGCTTCCATTCCGGAGGCTGTTCTCCCATAAAGTTGTTCCCCGTAATGAAAAATCGAATCTTCTTCAAGTCGTTCCCGTATACTGCCTGCGCCCATTTCACCTTTGCATACACCGCGTGTTCAAGCGCATGCACAGAGAATATTCCCTGTTCCATAAGATACAAACTCTCTTCGTATTTATGATCTGTACGCCCGGTTGGAAAAGGGTTTACTCCCATCACCATAATTCCGGCTTCGCGGGCCGCGCGCATGATGGCATCGATTTGCTTATAACTAAAGCTGAACGCTCCGTATGTTACTAAAATAAGCGCAAGCGTTTTCAAGTTGCGAACGTGATCGTACAAAAGATCGATGTCCATGCCAATCCGCGCGTGGAGCGTGGCAAGCGGCACATATCCACGAAGAATAATGGGCTGGAACACATCCTCCGTCGTCATTTGTTCTGCATTGAGATTGATGAACGACGTATCAATACCGGAAATCATGAAATCTGATGAATCAACAATCTTCTTTCTCCCCGGACTTCCAAACGCATCAGCCTCGGAATCGCTAATCTTCATACTGGCAGAAGGAATAAACGCTCCGCCCTGTGTGCCACCCATGTAAATAAACACTGTGGACTTTCTGTGAAGCTTCAGCTCAGAAAGAACACTCATGCAATTGAAAAAGTTAATCCCCACGTCGGTAAAGCGATCCCCAATAGTTTTTTGAGATGCAACGAATGCAACAGAAAATGGGCAGTTCGACCCAAGCATCACATTTGCATAGGTTGCGGATGGCGCAAGAGTATCTGTGCCGTGCGTGACGACAAAACCGGTAAAACGCGTTACCGCACTGTAGCTTAAATGCTTATACAACCAGCTCATCGCCACCACAACATCGGCGATATAGTCGATTTCCATCTGTGAAGAAGGGATGAGTGTTGTAAGAGAAAAAGAGGTAAGACCAAATCGCTCATCAAGTCTTCCTCCTGCGTATTCAAGAAGCTGACGGATGGAAAGTCCTGGGTGGATTTTCCCGTCATCGCCCATGTACGACGCAATCGTTCCTCCGGTTCCAATAATGCACACCAGCTCTTTATCTGTGTGTTCACAGATATCTTCAAGCTCTTCCAGAGCACGCCGAACATTACGTGCATCGATGAATCGAAGATTATCGAGATCAAACGGATCCTCGATAGCAAAGCCGGGGTTCGACGCAAGACAAAACGTTTTGCCCTTTACCGCGTATGGAGCCTTTGGATCGTACTTTGCCGGAGAAAATACACCCTTTGCCGAAAATCCAGACGCAGGAACCCCGTTCGCGTCGCGCCACCAATCCGAAGGCTTTTTCAAGGATTTTATTTTACGGGAATTCATACCATCACACCCTAACACACCACATCTCACGCAGAAAAGCGACCATGTGGGTTGTGCGTTTCATGGCCACGGAGTCCATTACGCACTACACCAATCGAATATCCTCCTCAATCTCTACAAACCGATCCTGATTAAAGTGTCCACGATCTGTAAAAGATCGAAATGTCACCTCTGGCAGCGCCAATTGGTACGACTCCGCGTTCGAGTACGGCACCACGACGTCGTCGATGCTGTGATACAGAAAAATCGCCCCTCCCTGCTTTTGCAAACCTCCAAGATCGTCGGGAAGAATAAAGTCAGCAAGCGGGTGTTCTGTTGGCGTATTGAACGGAGCAGCAATAAGGAACGTGGCGCGGATGCGTTTCGGGAACGTTTCCTCGGAAAGATATTTCGCCAGAAAAATCCCGCCAAGCGAATGGCCAACAAGAATTACATCGTCCGCCATCAGCGGCACAATCTTTGCAAACCACATCTTCCACTCCGCGTACTTCGCATTGTCCTTATTCGGCATGCTCGGTACATACACATCAAACCCCTCCCCCAAATGCTTCTGCAAGTTCATCTTCCACCCACCCGGTTTCATTCGTTCAAGATGCGCAGTTCTCGAACCCAAATCCGCGAGATACTCCTCGTACGAATCAAACGCATCACCGCCGTGGATGACGAAAAGTTGGGTCATACAACTTGGTAATGTAACTGGATCTCGTTGTCCGATAGCATCTTTGTTCCGAGCAGCTTCAGCTCTCTTTCAAATGATTGGCCCTTAAACAACGGTATGCCGTCGCCAAGAATCGCCGGTCCAATATCGAGATATATTTCATCGACGAGATCCTCTGCGAGAAACGCTCCATTGAGGATTCCGCCGCCAGCAACGATAACTTCGGCAAAATCAGACAGTAACGTAACGGCCTCTTTCGGTGAGTGTGCGATAACATGTCTTGGGTCGACGAGCTCGACGTCGTCATGGGAAACAACAACTAACTTCGCATCTTTAAACTCCTGAAATTCTGGTTGTCCTGTCAGAATGTGATAGGTTCGACGCCCAACAATAAGACATCCCGTCTTCCGCACAATCTCACAATAACTCGCAGCTTCTTCCTTCGTGAGCCAATTCGCATCATCGTTATTGTCCGCGATCATGCCGTTCGCCGTAATAGCCATGTAGAGAATGACCTTCATAAGCTACTCTCCGATCACCTTCTTCAACGCCGCATAGAGATTCTCTTCGATCTCGATCGTACCGGAAGCGAGCGCCACGTGGGTCATGCGGTTGCCGTGTTCGCCGGGAACGAAAATTTCTTCGGTACCTGGAGTTTTCTTGGTTGCTTTTACCTTGGCGATCATCTGCGTCACACCTTCGCGAACAGCATCAAGACCACCGAGAAGCTCGGGGTCGAAAGCTAGAAGAAGGTGGCCGCCCCAATTCTTTTCGACGTCGCCGATTCCAGTGAAATAGGAATTCACAAGTGGACCGGTGAGCGCCTGGACGATCATCGAGAGCCCTGATCCCTTCGGTCCTTGATCGAACGTACGCAATGCACCGCCATCGAGCACATCTTTTGGATGTGTTGTTGGGTTTCCCTCTTTGTCGAATGCGGTATCTGCGGGAAGTTCGCGTCCAGCGGTATTTGCCTCAACGACTCCGAAATACGCCATTGCAGACGTAGCCATATCGAGAACAAGCGGCTCGTCCTTGGTTGGAACTCCGACCGCGAGTGGATTGGTTCCGAACAAGGCCTCGAACGATCCGTACGCAGCTACCGATTCCATCGATCCGGCGAAGACAAATCCGATGAATCCGGCTTCGGCAATTCTCTTTGCGTAGTATCCGATGGCGCCAGACGATGTCGTGATGTGATTCACTCCAACGATTCCCATGCTATGCGCCTTCACTTTTTCGATCAAAAGATCTGTTGCTGCATTCACCGCGATCATTGCGTGAGTTCCGTGTGCGTTGAGAAGCGCCGAAAGCTTGGTATCTTTCTCGACAGTTACTTCGGTCGCCTCGGGCGACTTCGGGATACCGTTTCCAATAAGCTTCACTACTCCCTGGTTATTTCCTCGAAGCTGCGCGTACAAAAGTACTTCAAGGATCTTCGCGGCCTCGCTCTCCGTGTAGCCGTAATGGAGAATCGCCTTCCTCGTCACATCCCGAAGCGTATCAACAGCAATGCGCATAAAAACGATATTTTGAGTATGAAAACATTCTACCCTAACAAAACGTGCCTACAAAGCTCTCGCCCTCCAACATCGACTTGAACCAACGACTCTTTTTCTGTACAGTACCGGTCGTGTTTGGAAAGAGCTGAAACAGCGATATTCGGATGAGTACATGAGATATCATTGATGAGTGTAGAACACAGCTATTTGCGGCTAGTTTCGGCAAGCCAGGAGCAAAGTCGCGAGGCGTACTTCACAGTACGTTGAGCGACTTTGCGACGCGGCGAACCGAAAATAGACTAAATAGGTGCGTTCTACGAATATGGAGAGGTGGCCGAGTGGCTTAAGGCACAGGTTTGCTAAACCTGCGTACCGCAAGGTACCAGAGGTTCGAATCCTCTTCTCTCCGCCACAAAAACATCACCCAAAACGGTGGTGTTTTTGTTTAAACTATGGGAAAATTTCAAAAAACTATGTCACCAACTGAAATGACGATCCCGGGAATAGCCTTTTTCTTTTTCTGCCTACTGGTCTGGTTCGCCTTTCAACATCCAAAAGGATTCAAAAGGATCGTGCCGTTGCTAGAAAAGATTCTTTTGTTTTTATTCGGAGTCTGTTTTGGATATCTGTCCTATAAACAATACTTGTTATCGAGTCTTGATGGATCCGTCATAGGCAAAGAAACTCTGGTCTTCTTCTTTGGAAGTATGACCATGGATTGGTTATTTGTTTCTATTGCTTGGTTTTTATTATTCATTGCTTTAATTGGTCTAGAATTCGTCTATTTACTTAATGATGAAAAAAATCAGAATATCTAAATCAGCGATCGGGTCAATGATTTGCTATACTATCCACATGCTAGCCAAGAATGTAGAAAATCCAGAGGAAGAGGTTCAGGAAAGCATCGACGCTGGGGAGCCGATGATGAGTTGGGAATCGTGGGAATTCCCATATGTTGAGCGTTCCAAGCGATGGTATATGATCGCATCAACAATCGGGCTTTTCCTTATCCTCTACGCGTTGTTCACTGGAAACTTCATCTTTGGCATTATTGTGCTCATGTTCGCGGTGATTACGTTGATCCGCGATTTGAAGCGTCCATCACGGATCCCTGTGCATATCACCAGCAAAGGCTTGGTGTTTGGCGAAAGCTTCTTCCCGTTTGAAGACATTCGCGACTTTTCACTCACCTACGACCCACCAGACATCAACAATCTGTACGTGGATTTCCACGGCCGTTTCCAGCCAATGCTCTCCATCGGCCTGGAAGAACTGAACCCAAACGAGGTTCGGAGCACGCTCCTTCCCTTTGTTTTTGAAAACCTTGAACGCGAAGGCGAGAGTTTGACAGACGTCCTTCGCCGGGTGTATAAACTCTAAGCATTTTGTAAGATTTCTTAGGAATTTTACGCGATTCGATTCTCCAAGATCGAGTCGATTCACAGGAGGAATGCTCCAGTTTAGTCGAGTTTCGGTGCGCAGCAAGAAAAGCTTTTGAGACGTACTTCATGGTACGTTGAAAAAGTTTTCGCCGCTGCAAGCCGAAAATCGGCAAACTGGAGCGTTCCTCCAAATTGCGCCCGTAGCTCAGTTGGATAGAGCATCAGATTGCGGATCTGAGGGTCGTACGTTCG